>ERZ1066120.11-NODE-11-length-259287-cov-31.003244_pt1 | contig 259287 bp, 222 predicted proteins | sample MGYA00382767_ERZ1066120 | MGnify/ENA primary metagenome ERZ1066120 (study PRJEB33369, sample SAMEA5778350) | biofilm metagenome | biome: Industrial cooling water; feature: Water cooling tower basin; material: Biofilm | place: United Arab Emirates | collected... | reverse complement strand
CCCTTACGACAATGCAGGAACTGTTGATTGAAGAACTGGAAGAGCGTCTGGAAACTGTGGAGTTCGGCGCTGCCGCCGCAGGCTCTATCTGCCGGGATTCGGAGAACGTAGCGGCTCACTGAGCCCCGCCACTGGCCGGTACTCCGACCGGCAGTATCACAGGGAGACCCCAACGGGTCTCCCTTCTTTTTTGTCCCGCCCTGTTCGCTGGGGCATATTACGTTACGGGTTCAGCGCGTCGGTTGCCTACTCATCGACAGGTGCCTTCGACCAGAATACCGAGGTCCTGGCTCGTCGTCCGGCGATTGGCACGGGCTGCCCGAATGGCGGACCCAGGCCCCCACCACCACCCGATTCCTGTCAGGCTGATGCAATGAGGGTGGTGTTTTTTCCCACCAAACGGCTGATTCGTATGGTCATAACGGCGTTTGGTATAGTTTTTTTTCAGCGCCGAAGGGCTCCCTATACTTTTGAATCATCAACCAGGCGGAAGGATCTCCGCATAGAACAAAAAAGAAAAAATCAGAAGCCCTGACCCATATGACAACGCTACTTGGTTATCGTCCCCTTACCTTACAGCAGACACACGACATCGTCTTCTCACAAACACCCGTGCAGATTCACCCCGACGCGATGGCGCGTGTCCGCAACAGCTATCAGTTTCTGAAGCAGTTCTCGAAGGAAAAGCTGATCTACGGCATTAACACGGGCTTCGGCCCGATGGCCCAGTACCGGATACCGGAGGAAGACCAGGTGCAGTTGCAGTATAACCTGGTCCGCAGCCACGCTTCCGGACAGGGCAGCCCCATCAGCCCGACGAATACCCGTGCGATTGTCCTGGCCCGGCTCAACACGCTGCTCGAAGGCCGGTCGGGCATCCATCCCGACGTGGTCGAAGGTCTGACGAACTTTATTAACCACGACATCATGCCGGTCATCTACGAACACGGCAGCGTGGGCGCCAGCGGCGACCTGGTGCAACTGGCTCACCTGGCCCTGGCGCTCATCGGCGAAGGCAAGGTCTGGTGGAACGGCATCATCACGCCCACCCGCGAGGTGTTCGAGCACCTGAACATCACGCCGTTGCAGATGCACCTCCGCGAAGGTCTGGGTCTGATGAATGGCACCTCGGCCATGACGGGCGTCGGCATGGTGAACCTCATCCACAGCCGCAACCTGATGCAGTGGAGCATTCTGGCAACGGCCCTGCTGATCGAAATCGTGGAAGCTTACGACGACTTCTTCTCTCAGGAACTCAACAACACCAAGCGCCACCCCGGTCAGCGCTACGTGGCCTCCGCCCTGCGGCGGTCGCTTCAGGGCAGCAGCCTGATCCGCAAGCGGAAAGACTATCTCTATGACCAGAAAGTAACCGAAGCCTACCTCGACGACAAGGTACAGGAATACTACTCGATCCGCTGCGCCCCGCAGATTCTGGGACCCATCTGGGATACGATTACGTATGCTCAGCAGGTGCTCGAAAATGAAATCAACTCGGTCAACGACAACCCGATTGTCGACGTCAGCCTCCGCGACGTGCATCATGGCGGCAACTTCCACGGCGACTACGTGGCCCTGGAAATGGACAAGGTCAAAATTGCCCTGACCAAGCTCTCGATGCTCTCGGAACGGCAGCTCAACTTCCTGCTCAACAACAAGCTGAACCAGAAGCTGCCGCCGTTCGTCAACCTGGGTCGGCTGGGACTCAACCTCGGTATGCAGGGAGCGCAGTTTGTCGCCACCTCGACGGTCGCCGAAAACCAGACCTATTCGTCGCCGATGTATGTCCACAGCATTCCCAACAACAACGACAATCAGGACATTGTCAGCATGGGCACCAACGCCGCCCTGCTGACGGGCAAAGTCATCGAAAATACTTACCAGGTGCTGTCGGTGCAGATGCTGACGCTGGCGCAGGCGGTCGATTATCTGGGTATCGAATCGCAGCTTTCGCCCACCACCAGCGCCTTCTACCAGCGTCTGCGTCAGGCCGTTCCGGTATTCGTCGAAGACAGCGTGATGCATGTCAAACTGGCGGCCATCCGGGGTGTGCTGGAGGAACCGCTGACCAGTCAGGGTACTGGTGAGCCGATGGAAGAACTGGCCGAAATCCTCGAACCGAACGCCTGAGCCGCCGTTCAACACAAACGAATCTGAGCCATGAAGTACGCATTGATTACGGGAGGGTCGCGGGGTATTGGCCGGGCTATCAGCCTCAAACTGGCGAAGATGGGCTATCATCTGCTGATCAACTACGTGTCTCATCCCGACTGTGCCCGACAGGTGCAGCAACTGGCCGCCGCCGAAGGCGTAGAGGCCGAACTGCTGCCCTTCAACGTGGCTAATCCGCAGGAAATCGAAGACGCCATCGGCGGCTGGCAGCAGCAGAATCCCGACAAGCGTATCGAAATACTGGTCAACAATGCGGGCATCCGCCGCGACGGCCTGCTGCTGTCGATGAGCGCCGACGACTGGAACTCGGTGGTGGACACCAGCCTCAACGGCTTCTTCCACACGACCCGCCTCGTTCTGCGCGACATGGTCCGGCAGCGCTACGGACGCGTCATCAATGTGGTATCGCTCTCCGGTTTGCAGGGCGTACCGGGGCAAACCAACTATTCGGCGTCCAAAGCGGCCATCATCGGCGCTACCCGTTCGCTGGCTCAGGAGGTGGCCCGCCGTAACGTAACGGTCAACGCCATTGCGCCGGGCTACATCCGGACGGACATGATTCAGGATATCGATGAAAAGGAAATGGCGGGCCGGGTGCCAATGAACCGCTTTGGCCGCCCCGAAGAAGTGGCCGATCTGGCGGGGTTTCTGGCCTCGTCGCAGGCCTCCTACATCACCGGTCAGGTCATATCAATCAACGGAGGGCTTTTCTGATGAAAACGGTCAAAAAACTTACGGCACAGCAATCAGTTCGGGTCCGGTTCGGCGAGGTCGATTCCATGAACATCGTCTGGCACGGCAACTACCTGAAATACTTCGAAGAAGGCCGCGAAACCTTCAGTCGGCAGTATGGCTTCAACTACATCCATCTGGCCGAAGAAGGCTACATCATGCCGGTGATCGACGTTCAGATTCAGTACATTAAACCACTTAGATACGGTGATACGGCGCTGGTCGAAACCACCTGGATTGACACCGAAGCCGCCAAAGCTGTCTTCGAATACCGCATCCGCAACGCCGCCGACGGCAGTCTTTGCTGCCGGGGCCGGACCACCCAGGTCTTTCTCAACAGCGAGCGTCAACTGGAATTTACCTACCCACCCTACGTACAGGCCTGGCGGGAACAATGGATACCGGACGAAGAAACCCAACCTGTGTCATGAAAAAGGCATACATCATCGGTCATAACGTGGTCAGTCCGCTGGGTTTCTCGACGGAAGAAACCGTCGACCGCATCCTGGAAGGCCAAACCGGGCTGAAACGCGACACGGCGTCGGCGGAGCCATCCTGCACCGCCCGCATCGATGACGCCCGGCTGCGGGAAGCGTTTGCGGCCATTGCCGACCCTGCCGATTTTACCCGGCTGGAGATGATGTGTCTGCTGTCGATGTCGACCGCCTTACGAAGCATTCCTGAACCCTTAACGGATATACAACTGATCGTCTGTTCGACGAAAGGTAACATCGACTGGCTGGGTGCCGGGGCCGACCGCCCGGACGACAGCGTGCGGCTGGGCGTTTTTGCCCGGCGTCTGGCCGGTTTCTTTGGGTTTACGCAGGAACCCCTGGTGGTTTCCAACGCTTGCATCTCCGGTTTGCAGGGCCTCATCATCGGGGCGCGGCGGATTCGGGCGGGGCGGTCCCGCCGGGTGGTGGTTGTGGGCGGTGATCTGGTGTCGGCCTTTGCCCTGGCGGGTTTCCGGTCGTTCGGGGCGCTCAGCGATGAGTTCTGCCGCCCGTTCGATGCGGATCGGAAGGGCATCAACCTCGGCGAAGCCGCCGCTACCGTAGTGCTGGCCGACGAGCCGCCGACGAACGAAACGCCCCGTTTTGTGTGCGAATCGGGCTTTGTCACCAATGACGCCACGCATATTTCGGCACCGTCCCGGCAGGGCGAAGGGCTGTATCAGGCCATCCGGCGGGTGCAGCAGAGCGAGCCGGAACCGACGATAGACTTTATCTGCGCCCACGGAACGGCCACCGTCTACAACGACGAAATGGAGGCACAGGCGTTCTACCGCAGCGGCCTCGATCAGACGCCGCTGCTGAGTCTGAAAGGCTATTTCGGGCATACGCTGGGGGCTTCGGGACTGCTGGAAACCATCGTTTCGCTGGAAGCCCTGCGCCGGAATCGGCTGATTCCCTCGCGGGGGTTCGGGCAGGAAGGTACTACCCGCCCCGTGGCCGTCGTCCGGGAGCCGGAGCAGCGGCCGATGCGGTCGTTCCTGAAAACATCCTCAGGCTTTGGCGGATGTAATGCAGCACTTTTAGTCAGACAGTTGTAAGATGAAAACCTACATTCAGTCATACTGCCGGATTCAGGATGGCGTCATCCTCAGAGACGGAGAAGTCGTCTACGAACACATCGGAGAAACGGCTGACCTCGATGCCTTTCTGACGGCGGCTTACCAGCAGGCGGGTCTTTCCTACTCCAAATTTTTCAAGATGGACCCCCTCTGCCGACTGGCTATCCTGGCCGCCGAAGGGCTACCGGGCAGCGGGTCCGGAGCGTTTGAAACCGCCGACCCCGTACAGCGGGCCATCGTGCTGGGCAACCGCACGTCGAGCATTCTGTCCGACCGCCGCCACCAGGCTTCCCTCGATTGTCCGAGTCCGGCGGTGTTCGTCTATACCCTGCCCAGCATCATGATCGGCGAGCTGAGCATCCGGCATAACATTCAGGGCGAAAACAGCCTGTTTGTGACCGAATCATTCGACCCTGAAACTCTGGCCGCGTACGCCGACGACCTGTTTGCCGATGGACTGTGCAGCGCCTGCCTGTGCGGCTGGATCGATGCCTCGCCCGAATCGTATGAGGCGCTGCTCTACCTGGTCGACACCACGCCGACCGCCGTCTCACGGCCTCACACGCCCGATGAGATTCGGGCGATTTACGAAGAACATCAACCCTATTTTTACTCATAACTCACAACTAAAATCGACAGAAACGATGGAAACGCTTATCGAACAACTCAAAGTGCAGATTGTAGAACAGCTCAATCTGGTCGATGTCAACCCGGCAGAAATCGGTACGGACGAGCCGCTGTTCGGCGAAGGTCTGGGTCTGGACTCCATCGACGGTCTGGAACTGACGGTGCTGCTCAACCAGCAGTACGGCATCAAGGTATCCAACCCGGCCAGCATCCGGGAGGCCTTCGCTTCGGTGCGGACGCTGGCGGAGTTTGTGCAAAAGAACGCCCCGGCTGAAGTCGCGGCCTAAACCCTGCCCGCCATGATGGAGCTGTGGTGTGCGCCCCTGCCGGATAAACCCCCGGCCCCGGAATCGCTGGAACTGCCGGCCGACCTGCTCGAACGAAAACGGTCGGACCGGCACTCCCGCCACACCCACGCCTCGCTGGCAGGCTATGCTCTTCTGCGAAAGGCTCTGCAGAGCCACAACGCCGGATGGTCGCTGCGCCGTCTGCGGCTCACGACCTGGGGCAAGCCTTATCTGCCGAACGGCCCCTGTTTCAGTCTGTCACATTCGGGCGGGTATGTCATGTGCGCCCTCGGTCGCGATGAACTCGGTCTGGATACCGAACTCGTTCGGCCACGTCCCCTGCGACTTCCCGAAGCCATTTTTTCGCCTGCGGAACGGCACTACGTTGATGCCGCCGCCGATCCGCTGGCTGCCTTTTACTGGCTCTGGACGCGCAAAGAGGCCGTTGCCAAAGCTGATGGCCGGGGATTCAGTAGTCTGTTTCCCGACGAAAAACCCGGTCGAAGCCGCGTGGAACTGGCCGGAAACGTCTGGTTTCTGCACCGGGTCCGGGTGGAAACCGGTTACGAAACGCATATCGCATCCGGGCGGGCGAATGAACCGATTCTGCTGCGCCGGACTTGTCTCGACTAATCACCCTTAATTTCTACAGGTCATGAATATTTACGTCACCGGAATGGGTATGGTGTCGGCCATCGGGCAGAATACGGCGGAAACCTTCGATCATCTGCAGGCCGAACGCACGGGCATCGGACCGATTCGACACGTACCGACGCGGCTGCAGGAGGGCTACGTAGCCGGGGAAATCGATCGCAGCGATGAGGCGCTGCGGGAACTCGTTGGGCATACCGGTCCGCAGCCGCTCACCCGCACCACGGCTCTGGCCTGTCTGGCCGTTCGGGAGGCGCTGCAGCAGGCGGACCTCACCGAACTGGACCCCGCCATTCGCACCGGTCTCGTCTCGTCGTCGACGGTGGGCGGGGTTGTCCGTACGGAACGCTATTATCAGCAGTTTCTGGCGGGAGAGGACGTTCCCGACATCGTCCGGACGCACAACGAATCCGAAAGCACCGAGTATATCAGCCGCTGGCTGGGTATCCGGCATTTCGTTTCGACGCTCAATACGGCCTGTGCCTCGTCGTCCAACGCGGTGGTGCTGGGTGCCCGGCTCATCCGGCAGGGAATGCTCGACCGGGTCATCGTCGGCGGGGCGGATGCGCTGTGCCGCTTCACCCTCAACGGCTTCAACTCGCTCCTGCTGCTGGACCCCGAACTGTGCCGTCCGTTCGATGAGAACCGCAAAGGCATCAACCTGGGCGAAGGAGCCGCTTATCTCATCCTCGAATCGGAACGACTGGTGAACCGCCGCAGTGCCCGGCCCATTGCCCGCCTGAGCGGTTTCGGGGCCACCAACGATGCCTACCATCAGACCTCGACCTCGCCCGAAGCCATCGGATTGCAGACGGCCATGCGTCAGGCGCTGCAACGTTCGGGCCTGACCCCCGATGCCATCGGCTACATCAACGCCCACGGCACCGGTACGCCCAACAACGACGCCACCGAAGGCGTAGCCCTGCGTGAGGTGTTTGCCGGAAATGTTCCGGCCTTCAGTTCGACCAAGTCATTTACGGGACATACGCTCGCCGCCGCCGGGTCGATGGGGGCGGTGCTGAGTCTCCTCGCCATGCAGAAAGGCGTCGTACTGCCGAATCTGAACTACCGCCAGCCCATTGCCGACCACGGTCTCGAACCGGTCACGTCGTTTCAGACCGTGCGGCCCTACCACCATGTCATGGCGAATTCAATGGGCATGGGCGGCGTATGTGCTTCCCTCATTTTCTCCGACAACTGACCATGAAAGCCTATATCGAACATATCGTCAGCCTCGACCCGCAGGCCGCCGCACAGACTCTTGAACTAACGGGCGAAACGATTCCGTACGTAACGGTGGCTGAGCCGGAATATAACCGGTTTATCAGTCCGGGTGAGATCCGCCGCATGTCGCGGTTCACGAAACTGGGGCTGTATACCTCGCTTCGCTGTCTGCAGGAGGCCGGAGCGTCTGCCGTCGACGCCGTTACGGTGGGCACGGGACTTGGGTCGTTCGGCTGTTTCGAGAAATTCGACCAGTCGATTCATGCGGCTCAGGAATCCGGGCTGTCGCCTACGCCGTTCATTCATTCGCTGCCCAACGCCCTGGCCGGGCAAATCGCCCTGACGCTGAAATGCAGCGGCTACAATATGACGCACGTCCACCGGGGTTTTGCCTTTGAATCGGCCCTGCTGGATGCGCTGATGCTGCTCCAGGAAGAAACGGATCTGCGGCATATTCTGGTGGGAGCGGTCGATGAGCTGACAGGCACCTACGTCCGGCTATTGCAGCAGACAGGTTACGCCAAAACTACGTCGACCGACGTCGCCCCGGCCTCCGAAGGCGTTGTGCCGGGCGAGGGAGCCACGTTTCTGCTGGTATCGCCCCAACCTTCGGAGCGGTCGGTGGCCTGCATCGAAGGCGTCCGGCTGCTGTTCGAACCCCGAAACACCGACGAAATCCGGCAGGCCGTCGAAGAGCTTCTGACCGACAACGGGCTGTCGCTGGATCAGGTCGACACGGTACTGACGGGACGATCAGGCGACGCCCGCTTCGACGCCCGTCTGGCATCTCTGGAGAGCGATTATCTGGCCGGTAAACCGATTGTTCACTACAAAACCCGTTGCGGCGAATACCAGACGGCCACTGCCTTCGCACTCTGGAGTGCCCTTCGCTCTGACGACACGACGCCCGCCCGCAGCCAGACGTCGCAGCGGATATTGATTATCAACCAATACCAGGACGCCAATTATAGCTTCCTGCTGGTATCCAGAGACCTCAACTAACCCTAAACCCATGCTGACCGAGAACCTGAAACCCCTCCCGGTGCCGGATCTGGCCGATCTGCTGCCGCACAAGCCCCCCTTCGTGATGGTCGATGCTCTCTACGACCTCAGCGATACGACCGTGGTCGCCGGGCTGATCATCCGACCGGATAATCCGCTGGTCTGGGAGGGGTATTTTCAGGAATCGGGCGTACTGGAACATGCCGCCCAGGCCGTTGCCCTGAAGCTCGGCTTCCAGACCCGGCAGCAGCCCGAAACCGCCGCAAAAAGCCCGGCGATGGGTTATCTGGTCGGGCTGCGGAACGTGGTCATGCACAACAGGGTGCCGGTAGGCGGGCAGATCGTTACCGGGATAACCGTGACGTCCGACAACGGCGCTTTTATTCAGGTGCAGGTCCGTTCGACCTGGAACGGCCTGCCAGTTGCCGACTGCGACATGAGTCTGATGGTTGCTGAATCCTAACTCCTTATAATGACACGACACGATGGAAACCCTTGACCTTTTATCGACCTATCAAATCGATGATCAGATTACGCCTGAAACATCGACCGAATACCTGCCGTCGCTCTGTCTGGTGGCCGAGCAGGTGCTGAACCAGTATGTCGCCTATCGCCTCATCGACCTGTTTCAGAACGAAGGATTCTGGCAGCAGTCGGGCGATGCCATCAGCGTGTTCGAACTGAAACAGCGGCTCGGCATGTCGCCCGCTCACGACCGGCTGACGGCGGCCCTGATCGACATTCTGGCCCGCTACGGCTTCATCGAACCGCAGGGTTCACGCTGGGTAGCCACGGCGTTGACCGACGACCCTGACATTCAGCAGACCATCGCCCTGTTTCGGGAGAGCGAAGGCCGGGTGCTGGCCCGCAAAGCCGCTACCTGGGCGTTCATCGCCGCTACGATCCGGCTGGTCAATACCTGTCTGAACGGCCTCATGGATGTACTGGCGGGTCGCCGGACCTACATGGAAGTGATGTTTCCGGAGGGCGACATGAGCCTAGTATCCGACATCTACAAAGGCACCATTCAGCAGGAACTGAATCAGTATGTGGCCCGGACCGTCCGGCAGTGGGTGGAGGAACGCCTGCGCCGTCATCCGTCGGCTACGGTGCAGATTCTGGAAGTAGGCGCCGGAACGGGCGGCACGACAGCGCCGATACTGGAAGAACTGGCACCGCTGGGCGAACACGTCACCTACTGGTATACCGACATCGCCGCCGGATTCACCCGCCTCGGCAACCGGCTGTTCGGAGCGAAATATCCGTTCACCCGGTTCAAAACACTGGACGTCACCCGCCGGACGTCGCTGCAGGGCTGGGCCGACGAAAGCATCGACCTGATTATCTGCAACAACGTACTGCACGCCACGCCGAATCTCTGGCAGTCGGTGCTGCACCTGACGCCCCTGCTGACGACGGGCGGGGCCATGCTGGTCAACGACCTGACCAAACGGCTCGACTTCAATACCGTGACCTTCGGCCTGACGCCCGACTGGTGGAACGCCAACGACCCCGCCGACCGCATCCGGCACAGCCCCGTGCTGAGCGCCCCGCAGTGGAAAGAGCTTTTCGAGCAGGCGGGCTACACCAACGTCCGGACGCGGGGTGTGCCGGGCATTATCCCGCAGGAATCGCCGCAGAGTGTCATTCTGGCAACGCTGAACCTCCGTTTCTGAACCATGAACGGCGTACTGCACCAGACCGGATTCTGCCGGACGCTGACCCGGACCGTCGACGGCGGGGCCTTCAGCGCCACGGTTGAACTGAATCCCGAACACCCCATTTTCCGGGGGCATTTTCCGGGTCGCCCCATCACGCCCGGCGTCTGCTCGCTCGAACTGACCCGCGAGGTGGTCGGGGCCGTAACGGGGCGGTCGTGGCTCATCCGGTCCTGCCAGTCGGTGAAGTTCAGCCGACTCATCGAACCGGGCATCACACCCATCGTCCGGGTGGCCGGTACGCTTTCGTACCGGGATGAGACCAGCCTGTCGGTGAGCGCCACGGTGCAGACCGACGAGGGCATTGCCTGTAAGATTTCAGGACTATTCGAACCGACAGACGCGTAAAACGATGAACATACCGCTGATTGAACAACTGCTGCCGGAACATATCGAGGCCTATCAGGCCAAACGGCTTCGGGAACTCATGGCCTATCTGGACGAGCGCTCGCCGTTTTACCGGAGAAAATTCCGGCAGGAGGGCATCGATCCGGCCCGCATCCGGCAGGTATCGGACCTTTCCCGGATTTCGGTGACGACCAAAGACGACCTGCAGCAATACAACGAGGAATTCTGGTGCGTACCCCGGCAGGAGATTGTCGATTATGTCTGCACCTCCGGAACGCTGGGCACACCCGTGACCGTCGTCCTGACTGACAATGACCTCAAACGCCTGGCGTACAACGAATACCTGTCGCTGGGCTGCACGGGCGGCGGTCCTGACGAGACCTATCAGTTGACGACCACCATCGACCGGCGCTTCATGGCCGGGATGGCCTATTTCATGGGAGCCCGTCAACTGGGGGCGGGCATCATCCGGGTGGGCAGCGGTGTGCCGGGTATGCAGTGGGATACCATTCACCGGCTCCGGCCCACGGCGCTCATCGGCGTACCGAGCTTTTTTCTGAAACTGCTGGATTATGCCGAAACCAGCGGCATCGACCCAGGGGCCTCCAGTGTCCGGAAGCTTATCTGCATCGGCGAGGGCGTCCGCCGGTCCGATTTCAGCCTGAGTTCTCTCGGTCAGCGGCTGCATGACGGCTGGGGGCTGCCCCTGTTTGCCTCCTACGCGTCGACCGAGATGGGGGCTTCCTTCACCGAATGCGAACACGGGCGGGGCGGGCACCATCATCCCGAACTGCTTATTATTGAACTACTTGACGAGAATGACCGGCCCGTTCCGCCCGGACAGCCCGGCGAGCTGACCATCACGACGCTGGGCGTGGAAGGCATGCCCCTGCTCCGCTTCAAAACCGGGGACGTGTGCGTGGCCCATACCGAACCCTGTGCCTGTGGTCGGTCGACGATGCGCCTGGGGCCGCTCACGGGCCGGAAGCAGCAGATGCTCAAATTCAAGGGTACGACGTTATATCCGCAGGCCATCTACGATGCGCTCAATACGGTCAAATCGGTGAAAAATTACGTCGTGGAAGCGTTTTCCAACAGCCTGAACACCGACGAGGTGGTGGTACACGTCGGCAGCGACGAGCCATCGGAAACCTTTGTACCGTCGTTGCAGGAGCATCTGCGGGCCAAACTCCGGGTGATGCTGCCCGTGCGGCAGAATACCGTCGAGCACATTCACCGGATTCAGTTTCCCGAAAATGCCCGCAAACCCATACTGTTCATCGACCGCCGGGCAAGCTGACGGCCTGATTGTCTGGCATAGAATGTGAAGAAGACTGGAGACAACGCTATCTTCTTTTATATGAAACGCCTTTTTTTCTTTCTTCTTCTGACCATTTCGCCCCTGGCTGCATCCGCTCAGGTCATTGTCGACGGCAAGGATATCACCCGGCTGCCCGACGTCGAGTACATCGAACTCATCGTTGACCGGAGATTGTTCAGACAGGGGCAGGTGTTCGCCGTCATCGATTACGGACAAACCATCCGCTGGGGAACGCTCCGCATCCACCGCGTGAAAGACGAAGTGGGCAACGACAAAATCTTCGGTAGCGAAATGGACATTTTCAATTTCCTGTACCGCAACGGCTGGACCCACGAAACCACGACCGCCGGGGATGACTTCATTTATCATATTTTCCGGCGAAAGGCGAAATTGGAGTAATACGTCAGCGAACCCAGCGGCTTTACTTCAGCCCTTTCGCCAAGATACCGGCGGCGATGAAGAGCATTCCCATGATGTAAATCGCCCAGACCAGGCGGCGGGGAGTGCAGAGTAGCATGGGGGAGGAGGCGCATACGATATATGCTTGTAAACCGCTTCACGACTGGTGACGCTTATATTCATCCCATGCCTGCTGAGGCGCCTCTTCCAGTTCTTTGTCCCAGTCTATTCCGCTCGCCTCAATGGCATCGTGCAGGCGTGAACTCAGAAGTTGTGTACGCAATAACTGGGTTTGTCTCCGTAAAAAATCCTCAATCGCCCGTTGTCCAAGCGCGTGAAGGAGATCGTCCGAAACAGGAATCTGGATGGTTGTCATGACGTGTCAGTCTGATTTTTACGAAGATATAACACATTTGCCGCCGAAAAAAGTCTGGAGTGGGCTGGGTTTGGGGTATGAAGATAAATGTCATGGGTTAACGTTGTATTGCCATGCCCGGCGGAGGCTAGAGACTACGCTGCGGCGCTAATCAACCTATAAATCGGAAACAGAGTGAGTTATTATCCGGTACGTTGCGGCAATAAAAAGCCAGTCAAAGACTAAAGAACGCAGCGACGTAGTCTGGACAATAGACAGAACGAGGGGAATTAGCTTATAATCGTCTCCTATATAATTCTTCAATCTTTTGTTTAAGTAAATCAATCTCAGGCTCACCATCTGGTACTTTGCTTATCAAATTGAATATTTCCTCTTTATTTGTTGATCTTAGTGCCATCTGCTCACGAGCTAAATTTAAGATAGCTATCCAAGATAATTTTTTATTACCCGAGTCAATTGCCTCCTGAATTGATTCCAAATAATACATCTTACCTATATCCCAAAAACCTTTTCTAAAATATATTAACCCTTTCGTTGCTTTTATACAGGTATTTATTCTGCTATCGACTGTTTTATGTGCTTTATTTATATATTCTAGGGCCTCTTCAGTCCTATTTAATAACGCTAAGGAATAAGCTATATTATTAGAAAACAATGGATCATTAGGATGCGATACAAGAGCTGCTTTGCAAAACTTAATAGAAAGCTCTTGGTTGTCTAATAAACTAGATGCAACTGTATTTCCCAGCCATGCTGGTCTGCTTGTAAACGGCATATCTAAAAACCATCTCTCAGCATATTTAACTGTAGAACTCCAATCTTTAGAGTAATAAGATTCAATAGTTAATGCCTCATAATTGTTTTCTAAATTTAAAGTGTTTATATCTAAATCAAAAAGAGGATTTTCGCTTGTTATCCATTTCGCTTGAGCAAGTGAATTGTCATTTGGAGATACTAATGATTGTCTAAATAATTTTTTACTACTCTTCATACTCCCATTATAAAATTCAACAGTCCCGATGCAACTCGCTAATTCTGATATGCTAAAAGGATGAAAATTTTTTGACGATAAAATATCTAATCCAGCTTTTATATGTTTTGATGTAATGCCTCTAAGCCTACTCATAGATATCTCGCAAGAAAGCAGCCATGGGTCGTATTTCATTAAATAGTTTTTTCTTAAAATATCATGCGCTTTATCTAACTCTTGAAAATGGGCATATAATCTGGACGCACTTCTTAAAGCAAATCTATTGTTTTTATTTAGAAAAAGTGCTTGTTCCATTTTTTTTATAGATTTATCCTTTTCGCCAATAATTGAATATAATCTTGATAATTCAATATAGTTTATGAAATTATGTGGGTTTTCTGATATTCTCTTTTTGCAATTGTTTATACTTGTATATATAAAATATTGGTTAGGCCGCTCAATAAAATCATCTAATGTATACAGTGTTTTGTTGATAATCTCCTGTTCACAATTAAGAAGCTTCTTAGCTAATTGTTTCTGAATAATCGTTGAATCACCACTATGTATAATGAAATTTGCTGCTTCAAGTACTTCTCGAATCTCTACTTGAGAATTACTAATAGCAGCACTTATCAAATCACCAGCATGGCAAGGTGTTTGATTATTTTCCCAATCTTTAATGTATTCTTCAAGTGAAAAGGTTATCCTATTTATCTTCTGACTTTTTTTGGGATTTGACAACTCCCCTAACGCAACAGTTTTTTCAAAACTTCGCCAATTTGGAATTACGTTTCTATCTCTTTTTTCAAAGAAATTTGCCATGATTATTATACTTTTTTTACAAAATCAATCTTTGCTTTTCGGTGTAATAAATCGAATTTACTTATAAATCTTTCTAAATCGTAATTTTTCCCCTTTGATGATAGATTTTTAGGGTGACCACGAAATTCAGGTATTGGATAACATAAATACTTTACTATATTTTTTAATTCTTCTGCGAAATATTCTGAAGTAGACAACTTTAATTGATAGTAAAAAATATTTAATGATTTTTCAAAAGCTTCTAATAAATAATGCTGAATATCTTCAAAAGTGCCTGTCCATCTATCACAACTTAACTCCTCTGGGATAAAATGACTTAGAAGGGCTGACATACTCACATTAGAAAAATAGTAAACTGTCATACTTCCTAGTAAGTAACAATCTGCTAAATATGCTCTCAATTTAGCATCTTGAATTACATATCCGTATAAAACTTCTGGGGGAGCATAGTTTAAATCACCAGTGAAAGACAACAACTTTAAGGGGCTATCAATACGATCACATACAGATCTGCCTAAATCCCCAATTTTAGACTCCTCTTTAAATACTAATATATTTGATGGTTTGAGATCTTGATGAGAGACGCCAATACTATGAAGCTGTTTAAGTCCTGTAGCAATACTATGTAGAGAATATAATTTCCAAGTGAAATCAAGTTTATCAGAAAGTGCTAATCTGTTTCTTACGTCTCCATCTGCCATATCAAAAATTAAATATGGGACTGAGGGTATAGTGTACCCATCAACAGTTTGTACACCTGAACCCTTAACAAAGGCAACTTTAGTAACATGACTGTTTTGACATAACTCTGATAAATCTCTCTCATATCTAAAGGCATTTAGCATATCTGCCATGACATCGACTACGCGAGAAGCCCCTGATACTTTAAAGAATTTAGTAAAATCAAAAGCTTTCAAAAAGCATCTTTCTCCATTTTTCTTAACTATGTAGCACACAGAGAAAAATGAACCAGTTGCTGTATCACTCTTAGTTATTCGCTCAACAACTTCCCAACCGGTATCTAATAAAATTCCTTCTAAATTATCTGCTGCGTTTGCTACAGTTTGCATAAGTTTCATTTATATCATAAGATAGCCAAAAGGTATTACTTTTGCCTTTTGGCTATCTTACTACTTTTTTAACCTCAACTCCCGCACATCTCACACCCTTCCGGATTGTCCAGCGAGCAGACCATCGCGGCGTAGGCCTGTTCGGCTTCGCTGACGGCTGGGACGGGATGAGCGGCGGCACCTTCCTGGGCAAACTTCTCGTAGTTGAGCGGTTTCTCCACCGGGGCGGTTTCGGCCATCGCAGGTTCCAGTTGCGGCTCGGCCTGCGGCTCCAGCGTAAACTGAATGGCATCGGCGGCGGCCTTCGTGCGCAGATAGTACATGCCCGTCTTCAGGCCCGCTTTCCAGGCGTAGAAGTGCATCGAGGTCAGCTTGCCGAAGTTGGCGTCCACCATGTGGATGTTCAGCGACTGCGACTGGCAGATGTAGGCCCCCCGGTCGGCGGCCATGTCGATGATGTGCTTCTGCTTGATTTCCCAGACCGTCTTGTAGAGGTCTTTCAGGTGCTGCGGAATGTTCGGAATGTCCTGCACCGAGCCGTTGGCCCGAATCAGATTATTCTTCATCGTATCGTTCCACAGGTTCATCTTCACGAGGTCTTTGAGCAGATATTTGTTCACGACCACAAACTCACCCGAAAGCACCCGGCGCAGGTAAATGTTCGACGTGAACGGCTCGAAACATTCGTTGTTGCCCAGAATCTGGCTGGTCGAGGCGGTCGGCATCGGGGCCAGCAGCAGCGAGTTCCGGACGCCGTATTTCACCACGTCGCTGCGCAGCGTTTCCCAGTCCCAGCGGCGGGATTCGGGTGTCACACCCCACAAATCGAACTGGAATTGCCCCTGCGAAATGGGCGAACCAGCCCAGGTTTCGTAGGGTCCGTTGAGTTTCGCCAGTTCCATCGAGGCCATCATCGAACCGAAATAAATCGTTTCGAAAATATCCTTGTTCAACTGACGCGCCTCGTCGGATTCAAACGGCATCCGGAGCATGATGAAGGCGTCGGCCAGCCCCTGAACGCCAATGCCGATGGGCCGGTGGCGCATGTTGGAGCGGCGGGCTTCCTCCACCGGATAATAGTTGATGTCGATAATCTTGTTCAGATTTTTGGTCACGACCTTCGTGATCTCGAACAGCTTCTGGTGGTCGAAGCGCATCACGCCGTCGGGGTCTTTCCGGATGAATTTCGGCAAGGCAATCGACGCCAGGTTACAGACCGCCACTTCGTCGGGCGAGGTGTATTCGATGATTTCCGTACAAAGGTTGCTCGACTTGATGGTGCCGAGGTTCTTCTGGTTCGACTTCCGGTTGGCGTGGTCCTTGAAGAGCATGTAGGGCGTTCCGGTCTCGGTTTGCGAAGCCAGAATCTCGAACCACAGTTCCTGCGCCTTCACCGTGCGGCGGGCGCGGCCTTCGCGTTCGTAGCTTTCATACAGCGCCTCGAACTCTTCGCCGTGGGTGTCGGCCAGACCGGGGCACTCGTGCGGACAGAACAGCGACCAGACGTCATTGTCTTCCACCCGCTTCATGAACAAATCGGGCACCCAGAGGGCGTAGAACAGATCGCGGGCGCGGAGTTCTTCCTTGCCGTGATTCTTTTTCAGTTCCAGGAATTCGAAAATGTCGGCATGCCAGGGCTCCAGATAGACTGCAAACGAGCCTTTGCGCTTGCCGCCGCCCTGATCCACGTAACGGGCCGTGTCGTTGAACACCCGCAGCATCGGAATAATGCCGTTGGACGTGCCGTTGGTGCCTTTGATGTAGGTGCCCGTCGCCCGGATGTTGTGGATGCTCAGACCGATGCCGCCCGCCGACTGTGATATTTTGGCCGTTTGCTTCAGCGTGTCGTAGATGCCCTCGATGCTGTCGTCTTTCATCGTCAGCAGGAAGCAGCTCGACATCTGCGGCTTGGGCGTTCCGGCGTTGAAGAGCGTCGGCGTCGCGTGCGTAAACCACTTCTCCGAAAGCAGGTGGTAGGTTTCGATGGCGGCATCGATGTCTTTCTGGTGAATGCCCACGGCCACGCGCATGAGCATGTGCTGCGGACGCTCGGCAATGCGGCCGTCGATTTTGAGCAGATACGATTTTTCGAGCGTTTTATAGCCGAAATAATCGTAGCCGTAGTCGCGGTCGTAGATGATGGTGGAGTCGAGCAGGGCGGCGTTTTTGCGCACTACGTCGTAGACCTCCTTCGAAATCAGGGCCGCGTTTTCGCCGGTTTTCGGGTCCACGTAGGTGTAGAGCCGTTTGATGGTTCCCGAAAAGGATTTGTTAGTTTCCTTGTGCAGGTTGGAGATGGCGATCCGGGCGGCCAGAATGGCGTAGTCGGGGTGTTTAGTGGTCATCGAAGCCGCCGTTTCGGCGGCCAGGTTGTCCAGTTCGGTGGTTTTGACGCCGTCGTAGAGGCCATTGACGACCTTCATGGCTACCTCGACAGGCTGAACGTAAGTAGCATCCAGCCCATAGCAGAGCTTTTCGATGCGGGCGGTGATTTTATCAAACTTGACCGATTCGCGGCGGCCATCGCGCTTGATTACATACATAGGCACGTGCGGTTATGATTGCGTGTAACGTCTGGTTAGTAAAAGTTTATCAATGCGTTGAATAAAGAGAGACCTGCTGGCCGGACCGGGCCCGACTGGCTGAACGATTCTTTAAAGGTACTATCAAGCCAAAGAGAAAATCAACTCAAAAAGTTTGCCTCTACAAAAGATGATAACGGCCCGTCGGCATTACCGGATTGTTAAGCCCTAACCCAGAACGACTTACCCTGAACGTACGTCATCGCTGTCGGCAGAGAGCCTAAAAAAGATCTAATGTCAGATGAGGTGACCACTGCACGGGTGCCGGAAAGGCATGAGGTAAGTGGCTGTGTATTATCAGATTGGTACGGAAGGTAACATTAAATTCATCAGTCGGCAAGAGGCAGCGCCGGTGTTTTTTAGCCAGCGGCATTAAATTTCATACGTCGGAAGATTTCCACCGGAAGTTGTTGGACGCCAGTGAAAAAGTCGCTACTTTTGCAGTCCCGTTTAAAAAGGAAACTGTTCTAACTGACGATAAATCAACTGACTACCATGAAAAAAGGTATTCACCCGGACTATAGAGAAGTCGTTTTCTGGGATCTTTCGAGCGATTACAAATTCAAAACCCGTTCGACGATCCAGACCAAAGATAGCATTGAATTCGAAGGCCAGACCTACCCGGTCGTGAAGATCGAAGTAAGTTCGCAGTCGCACCCGTTCTATACGGGCAAGAACGTACTGCTGGATACGACGGGCCGCGTCGACAAATTTATGAAGCGCTACGGCAAGAAATAAGCCCGTCGCTTTGCCATCATGAAAAACCCCGCCTGAATCATTTCGGGCGGGGTTTTTTATTTAACCACAGAGAAACGAAGGCTTCACAGAGGACACAGAGGATTACAGAAGACAATCTCTGTGTTCTCTGTGAAGCCTCTGTGTTCTCCGTGTTTACATCAGAATCCCGGGTTCTGCTTCAGGTTCCGGTTGTTGTCGATTTCCCGCTGCGGAATGGGCAGCAGCAGGTGCTTCTCGGCGAACGTTTTGCCGTAAATGTTCGTGTGCCCCACGAAATCGTCCCAGTTTTTGGTGACGTCGTTGCGCACCTTGCGCGTACGGACCATGTCGAACCACATCTTGTTCTCGAAGCATAGCTCGAAGTACCGCTCCGCCCAGACGGCCCGCTCGAAGGCATTGACGTCGGTGGTCGTTACCGGAGCCAGGCCCGCCCGCGCCCGGATGTCGTTCAGGCTTTTAATTGCCAGTGCGTCAGGTCCGTTATTAGCCCGGTTGGACGCCTCGGCATACATCAGCATCACGTCAGCCAGACGATAGACCGTGTAGTTGATGTTGGCCTTGGCGTCGTTGTCGATAGCCTGCCGGTCGAAATACTTGTAGATGTAGTACCCGCCCAGATCCAGCCGCTCACGACGCGGGTCGCCAATCGGATAATCCGACGGATGGCCTTTGTAGAACGTGTAGAAAAACTGCTTTTCCTGTGCCCGCTTATCGCCTTTCTCGAAGCTCTCGACAAATTCCTTGCGGGGCGTCAGGCCGCCGTATTCGTCCGAATAACTGGCAATCCCACGTAGAGTTGGCAGTGTGACGGGCGTCATGGAGTTGTTGCGGATGTCTTTCTCGTGCTGCACCTGGAAGATGAACTCGCCCAGGTTGCGGTTGGCCGGGTTGATCATGTCCGTATACTCCTTGAAGAGCGTGAACACGCCGCTTTCAATCACCTCCTTCGACCGCTTCGCCGACTCGGCGTAGGCCGCATTGCCGCCCCGTACCGGGAAGCCCGCGTAGGTCAGATAGACGTCGGCCAGCAGCGACTTGATGGCCCCCTTGGAGGCCCGTCCGCTGGGGTCGCGCCAGGGCAGGGGGGCTTTTTCGGCTTCCAGCAGGTCGAGTATGATAATCTCGTCATATATCTCCTTCGCCGGTGAACGGGGCGTCTGCACCGCCGACAGCTCCGTCACCAGCTCGGTCAGCTTCGGCACGTCGCCGTATAACCGGACCAGATAGAAATAATAGAACGCCCGCATGAATTTCACCTCCGCCAGCATATTGGTTTTGGTAGCGGCGGGCAGGGTCGTAATCTCGTTCAGCTTCTGGATGGCGAGGTTAGCGCGGGCAATGCCCGAATACATACCGGCCCACCAGCCGTCGATGTAAAATGCCCGGGCGTCGTATTCCAGATTATAGAACCGGAACGCCTCCGACTGCGAGTTGCCGTCGGCCTTGCCCGTCAGGAATTCCGTTAGTGAGGCGTTGTTGCCGCCCCAGCCGCCCGCCTGGTTGTTGAGTGTTCCAATGTTCGAATACGCCCCGTCGGCAAAAGCGCGGGCAATCTCCGGACTCGACACGTTGGAACTGGTCGTGAGCGCCCCGGTGGGACGTTCTTCCAGAAAATCTTCGCAGGACGTCAGCGTCAGGCCCGTCAGTGCGAAGAAGAAAATGAGATGTTTTTTCATGATTGGATAGTCTTAAAAGGCTACGTTTAGACCCAGGTTGAACGTACGCGGACGCGGATACTGGAAGAACTCCATGTTCTGCGTCAACTGGTTGCCGAAACCGGTCAGGGCTTCGGGGTCGTAACCCGAATAGTTGTCGATGAGGAAGAAGTTCTGCGCGCTGGCATACACCCGCAGCCGCTGGAAGTTCAGTTTGCCGATCTTGTTGGGCAGCGTATAGCCCAGCACGATGTTCTGACCCCGCACGAACGAGCCGTCTTCCACCCACCAGTCGTCCATCGCCGTGTCGTAACCGGCGTTATAGTGCCGGATTTCAGCGATCATCGTGTTCTGGTTCTGGGGCGTCCAGGCGTTCAGCACCGACCGTGAACTGCTGGCAATCGCCTGACGGTCTTCGACCGAGTGCTTGGTGGCGTTCACCATGTTGACGCCCATCACCAGCCGGATGTCGAACGACAGGTCGAACTTGCCGTACTGGAAGTTGTTGCCGATGTTCATCGTCCATTTCGGGTAGGCCCGTCCGATGATGGTTTCATCCCGTCCGTCGATGCGTCCGTCGTTGTTGATGTCTTCCCACTTGATGTCGCCTGGCAGACGATTGTATTTGGCGGCCAGATCGGCTTCCTCCGTGCTGAAGGTGCCCAGACGGCGGCGGCCCCAGAACGTACCGATGGGCTGACCCACCCGCAGAATGTTGGTCTGGCCGAGGAACCACGGGCCGGGGAAAATATCGTCGTTGTTGACGCCCAGCTTCAGGATTTTGTTCCGGTTCGACGAGAAGGCGACGTTGGTCGACCAGCTAAACCGATCCGTATTGACGTTGCGGGTATTGATACCGACCTCAATGCCTTTGTTTTCGACCGAACCGATGTTCTGCGTCACGCTGCCCAGACCCGTCGACCACGGAATGGGCGCATTCAGCAGCAGGTCTTTCGTGATGCGGTGATAATAGTCGAGCGTCAGGTCGATGCGGTTGTTGAGCAGGCCCACGTCGGCACCGATGTCCAGTTGGTTGGTATATTCCCACCGCAAATCCGGGTTGCCGAACGAACTCCGCCAGATGCCCGTCTGCCGCTGTCCGTTGAGCAGTACCGTACCTGTTCCGAGGAACTGCTGCGAAGCGAAGTTGCCGATTTCCTGGTTACCCGTCCGGCCGTAGCTGGCCCGCAGTTTCAGGTTGCTGATAACCCGGCTCGATTTCAGGAACTCCTCCTGCGAAACGTTCCAGGCAATGGCCGCCGAGGGAAAGAAGGCGTATTTGTTGTTGGCCCCGAACTTAGAGGAACCATCGATCCGACCCGTGAACGTCAGCAGGTATTTGTCGCGGAAGCTGTAATTGAAGCGGGCAAAATACGAGTTCAGCGTCCACTGCGCATCGCCCGACGATGGCGTCCGGAGCGTGGTTCCGACGCCGAGGTTATGCCAGCCCCAGAAATCATCGATGAAGTTTTCGGCGGCGGCAAAATACTGCTCCCAGTAGCGTTTCTGCCACGACAGACCGCCCAGGGCCGAAATCGTGTGGTCGGAGGCGAGCGTTTTGTTCCAGTTCAGATAATTTTCAAACTGCCAGTAATATTCCTGGTTGCTCCAGATGTCGGCCACGCCTTTCTGGTCGGCAGAGAGCGCGTTCAGGTCCCGGCCCGAATAGAAGTTGTTCTTCTCGAATTTGAGCTCGTAGCTGAAGTTGGACCGCAGCGAAAGGTCCGGAGAGAAATTCAGTACTGAATAAATCTGACCCAGCATCTGGTTTTTCGGGTTGTACCGCTGGCGCTGTTCGGTAATGCGGACGGGGTTTTCACCGCCCTCCATGCCGGGCCAGTCCTTGTTGCGGCCCCAGCTACCGTCGGGGTACTTGATGGGCAGAATGGGCAGGGCTTCCATCACCATCCGGGGAACGTTCAGGCCGCCCGAGGCGTCGTCGGCCTCCCGCTGAATCGTGCGGTTGAGGAACATGCTCCCGCCCAGTTTCAGCCAGTCTTTCACCTGATTGTCGAGCGTGAACTTGGCCGAGTACCGCTTGAACCACGAGTTGCGCATCAGACCGTTCTGGTCGGTGTAGCCCAGGGCCAGGCTGTAGGCGGTTTTTTCGGTGCCGCCCCGCAGACCAAATTCATGATTCTGGGCAAAGGCAGGTCGATAAATCTCCCGTTCCCAGTCCGTGTTATACAGCGGCCTGCCGTTAGCGTCGAACAGGTTCGGAAAGTTTTTCGGGTCGTTGGGAACGTATTTACCATCCCTGAAACCCTGCGGATCGTGCTTCTCGGCATTCTTGAACGCCAGGTTATAAACGTCCATGAACTCCTGGGCGCTCAGCGTACCCAGATAGCGCGTCGGGGTGATATAGGAACCCCAGGTGTCGAACGAAATCTGCGTCTGTCCCGACTTGCCCCGCTTGGTGGTGATGATAATGACGCCGTTGGCCCCACGAGCGCCGTAAATTGCCGTAGCCGACGCATCCTTCAATACTTCGACGGATTCAATGTCATTGGGGTTCAGCAGGTTGGGGTTCGTAACGCCGATGATGCCGTCGACCACGAACAGCGGATCGAGGTTGGAGTTGATGGACCCCACGCCCCGAATCCGGTAGCGCGGCTGAGAACCGGGCGCTGACGTATTGATTGCCACGTCGAGGCCGGGAATACGGCCCTGCAGCGCCTGTCCGAGGTTGACGGCCTGCCGGTCGAGGAGGCGGTCGCCTTTGATTTGGGCGACAGAACCCGTCAAATCGGATTTGCGGACGGTGCCGTAGCCGATGACGACGACCTCATCGAGGCTGCGGTCGTCGGTCTGCATCGTAACGTCGATGACCGAGCGGTTGCCCACCGTGACTTCCTGGCGGGCGTAGCCGATGGAACTGAATACCAGTACGGCGTTACCGTCCGTGACGTCGAGTTGATAGCCTCCGTTGGCGTCGGTCGTAGCGCCCCGGCTGGAGCCTTTCTCAACGACGTTGACGCCCGGCAGACCGCCACCGGCGGCATCTTTCACGGTTCCGCTGACGCGGAAGACGGCCTGCGTAATGGTGGAGGATGGCGTTTCGTTGCCGGAATCACTGGCTGGGGCAGCCTGGGCCGGAAGTGCCAGCCAGAGCAGACAGGCGGGCATAAAGCCAATTCGGGCGAATGCCGAACCGACACCGCCCCCCTTCGGGTGTAGTGAATTGTTCATAGATTAAATGGATAAAGCAGATAGGAAGTGGTCAACAAGAGCAAGCAGCCTGCTGATTGAGCAACCGGGTGAGGGTTCACGTAAGGGCGTTGAGTCGGGCGATAAGCGAAATGGATGAGCATTCCGCCAACGGTAAGATCCATACATTGAGTAAAGCAAAAAGGGGATTCCTTTGTCTACTAAATACAGGAAGATGCGCTACCTACTGTTTTAGGTCACCGAAAATGCATGAATCGGGCACAGGGCCGTTGATTTTCAGTCACAAAAAAAGCACGGCCCGGCGGGTCGTGCTTCACGCAGTGTATGGGATATTTCAGGCGGTGGCCCGACGGAGCTTCGTTTTCAGAAACTGGAAGATGATAGGCGCTACCGACAGTCCGATAATTCCGAAAATTACCAGCTCGAAATTGTTTTTAATGATAGGAATGTTGCCGAAGAAATAGCCCAGCATCGTTACGCCCACCACCCACAGAATGGCCCCGGCGATACAGTAGCCAATGTATTTGGGGTAGTCCATACTGCCCGCTCCGGCCACAAACGGCGCTATGGTCCGGATGATGGGAATGAAACGGGCCATGATAACGGTTTTGCCGCCGTGCTTCTGATAAAATTCCTCCGTCTCGAAAATGTATTCCCGCTTGAAGAACAGGATGCGTTCCCGCATTTTAATCTGGTTACCGAGTGTTTTGCCCACGAAGTAATTGACGTTGTCGCCCATCAGAGCGGCCAGAATCAGCAGCGGCATCAGAATCCGGACGTCGAGCGCACCCGTGGAGGCTGCCAGCGCCCCGGCGGCAAACAGCAGCGAGTCGCCCGGCAGCAGCGGCATGACAATCAGGCCGGTTTCTACGAAAACAATCAGAAACAGAATGACGTAGGTCAGTGTGCCGTATTCGTTGATGATGTTAGCCAGGTGCTGATCCAGATGAAGAAAGAAATCGAGAACGGTGTGCAGAAATTCCATAAAGTCAAAAACGTTGGTTGCCGGTTGAATGAGCGTTGATAAATTCGGATTAGTGAGCCTGACCGTTGCCGTTCAGGAAGTGCATGAACGTATCGCCCCGCAGGCCGAGCCGGATAGTTTCGAGCGGAATGATTTCGTGGGGGGCGATATTGCCCAGATTGACGTTGGCTCCCAGCAGCTTGACGAACCAGACCTGCTGCTCTTTCTGGGGGGCTTCCCAGATGATGCTCTCGAAAGGCACCTGCGTCAGAATTTCCTCGACCAGACCCTGCCGGACCTCGCCGCTCGACCGGAACAGCCCGACGTTGCCGCCTTCCCGCGCTTCGCCGATGACTTTCCAGGCACCCGCTTCGAGTTCGGCCTTCATCAACTGAATCCATTTGTAGGGCGGGATAATCTTGGCTTCATCTTTCGAGCCAACTTCCGAGAGTACGGTCACCTGCGTCGCCAGTTGCCGGATGTAGTCCAGTTTGTCGTCCTGTTTCATGTCCACTGAACCGTCAGATACCTCCGCGTACGTCATGCCGTAGCGGTCGAGCAGGCGGCGGTAGTCGTCGAACTGATTCCGGATGACGAAGGCTTCGAAGAGCGTTCCGCCAAAGTAGACGGGAATGCCCGCGCTCCGGTAGATATCCAGTTTTTCGTCGAGATTGGGGGTTACGAAGGAGGTGGCCCAGCCGAGTTTGACAAGGTCGACGTAGTGGGATGAAGTGGAAAGAAAATCTTCTACCTGTCTGGTACTCAACCCTTTGTCCATGACCATCGTCAGGCCGTGCTGACGTGGTTTCGTGGTCCGTTCGGGAATTTGGGTTAACGTATAATTCATTCGTATTCAGGAGAAAACTACTGTTCAGAAAATCGCCCAAAGGTAACATAAGTCCGGCTACCTCCCAAGAAAATCCATAAAATATAGTCTGTATGACAGGTTTTGCTTGGCAAAATTCTATTTTTACCGGAAACAACCGTTATGCACCCGGACGAAGCGAACCCCCGGCTGGCGTTTTTCCGCCAGCATATAGGCCAGGATATGAGTCAGAGTATTTCCCCGCTGGGCCGCTGGCTGAACGGAACGCTGCGGGCGGCGGATCCGGGTCTGCTGACGGTCGATTACCTCGTCCGGGAAGACCTGTGCAATCCGGCAGGTGTGTTGCATGGCGGGGCCGCCGCTGCCATCATGGACGATCTGATTGGCGTGACCGTATTCTCGATGGGGCGGGAATACGCCTATACGTCAGTGAATCTGAACGTTGATTTTCTTCACGCCGCCCGGCAGGGCGAAATCGTTACAGCCACCGCACGGGTAGTCCGGGCGGGCAGGAACATCGTTCACGTCGAATGTATCATTCAGGCTCAGGATGGTAAACTAGTAGCCAAAGCGGCCTCCAACCTTATTCAGACGTCTGCGAAAATTCCGGTTTGAGTGAAAGTGTAGCCCCTAAATCCCCTGAAGGACGGTCCGCCCGCTGCGGGACTTTGGGATCCCGGTTGGTCTGGCTCTGGGTCCTGTTTCTACGTCTTTAGCCCCTAAATCCCCTGAAGGGGACTTGGCGCTGCCTCAATTAGAATCCTGAATGAGCGAAGCCAAGTCCCCTTCAGGGGATTTAGGGGCCTTTCGCGGCATTGCCAGATCCCGCACCAACCTCAGCCGAACAAATCCTCGAACCAGTTTTCCGGTTCTTCTTTCTGCTGCGGCTGCGCTTTTTGTTTCAGCAGCGTTTTTAAGGCCGAAAACTGGGCATCAGCGTCCTGGGCCTTCAGGCGGGCACCTTTCAGATACTCAAGTACGTCGGGCAGTACACTGGAGGGTACACGCGTCAGCACCCGCTGTACTTCAAACTTTAACTCTTCTTCTGTCATATCGTAAGAGTGGTTGGGTATAGTAGATAACCACGAATGGGTCAAACTGTTATGCGGCCTTAAGCAGCCAGCCCCGTCGATGTCAGTATTAAAAATCAGCCAATCGGTCGTTCATAGTGGCACCTGTCACAAATCGAAAAAAATATATTGAACATTGCTTGTTTACTAAACGGTGTTCATTATATATTTGCCGTATAGAAGAGAGAAACATTCAATGGGTATTCTGGAACGTAAAGAGAGAGAAAAAGAGGAGATGCGGTCGCGGATTCTGGAGGCGGCCCAGGCATTGTTTCTGGAAAACGGATATGAAAAAGTGAGCATCCGTAACATCGCCGACGCCATCGAGTATAGCCCGGCAACCATTTATCTATATTTCAAGGATAAGAACGAATTACTGTTTGCCCTCCACCAGCAGGCATTCAGTCGGATGATATACGAGTTTAGTTCATTGACCGAAATCAAAGACCCGTTTGAACGCCTGGTCGAGATGGGACGACGGTATATCCAGTTTGCCATCGATAATCCGGAAATGTTCGACCTGATGTTTATCATGACGGCACCGATGGATGCGCTTGAATGTCGGGAGGATGTCTGGACAGAAGGGCGTATGGCATTCGGACTGTTAGTTCAGGTGGTTCAGGATTGTATGGATGCCGACGTATTTACTTATAAAAATGCCGAGGTGGCGGCTATGATGATCTGGAGCGCCATCCACGGATATACGGCGCTTTTCCTGCGAAAACGCATGATGATGTTCACTGAAGAGCATCGGAAGATGCTCATGGATGAGGCCTTTAAACTTTTTATTGAGACAATACGAAAGGGGCTTTGAGTAATGACTGAGAGGCTATGAAAGCCCCTGAAGGCTGTGGCGGGACCTGGCGCGAAAAGCCCCTAAATCCCCTAAAGGGGACTTGGCTCCGCCCATTCCGGAACGTGGCCTGTAGCGAAGCCAAGTCCCCTTTAGGGGATTTAGGGGCTATTTCAGGAGCCAAATGACATACTATGCTTCGCCGCTTACCCCGGCGACTTTTTTTACCCTGCTAATGAACACTGTTCACAAAATGAGATACGATTATGAAACAGCTTAGACGTTTCAAATGGACAGGCGCCGTTCTGCTCCTGCTGTCCGGGACAGCCAGCCACGCTCAGTCGATTCTGGACGGCTACGTTCAGGAAGGTCTTCAGTCGAATCTGGCGCTTCGGCAGGAGTCGCTGGAGGTGAAACGGGTGACCGAGTCGCTGGTGCAGGCCAGAGCTTTGTTTTATCCCCGCCTGACGTTCAATCCTACCTATTCGCTGGCGGCGGGCGGACGGCGTCTTCAGTTTCCGATTGGGGATCTGCTCAACCCGGTCTACGGAACACTCAACAAACTGACCGGAGCCGAACGCTTTCCGACCAATCTCGAAAACGTCGACGAACTGCTGGCTCCCAACAACTTCCACGACACGCGTGTCAGCGTTCAGTATGCCATTTTCAATTCTGATATTCAATATAATTATCTGATTCAGAAGCAGCTACTGACGGCGCAGGAAGCCCGGCGGCGGGTCATCGAAAACGAACTGCGCTACAACATCCGGACGGCCTATTATCAATATCTGCAAACACTCGATGCGCTGCGAATCTACCAGAACGCCCGTAGTCTGCTGGCCGAAACCGTTCGTTTGAACCAGAAACTCGTCAGCAACAACGTAGCCACCAGGGACGCCGTAACTTCAGCGGAATACGAAGTCAGCAAAATCGACCAGCAACTGGCCGGGGCTGAGAAGGCCCGGACGACGGCGCAGGCCTACTTCAATTTTCTGCTCAACCGCGACCTGGGAGCCAACATCCGCGTGGATAGCGCCCTGCTGACCGTTCCGCTGCCGCCGCAGCCCGAAAATCTGGCGGGTTTGCAGGAGTCGGCCGTGACGCACCGACAGGAACTCGACCAGCTTCGGGGTTCACTGCAGGCGGCTCAGACGGCCATCAAACTGAATGAGGCCAATATGAAACTGCCCAATGTCTATGTCGGCGGCTATGCGGGCTTTCAGGGGTTTGGCTACACCTTTCGAAACCAGGCCTACGGCATCGCCCAGTTTGGTCTGTCGTGGGACATATTCAAAGGCTACGAAAAACGCTCTAAAATTCAGCAGGCCAGGATTCAAACCGAAACGCTTCAGACCAGACTGACCGAGGTGCAGCAGCAAATCCGGCTTCAGGTCGTACAGGCGTATGCGGACGTGGAGGCCACGCAGGCGGCTTTGCAGGCCACCGGGCAGGGCGTCAATGCCACCGGGCAGACGCTGAAAATTATCGACAGCAAATACCGCAACGGACAGGCCCTGCTCATCGAATTCCTGAAAGCCCAGAACGACCACACCACGGCCCGGATTCAGCAATCGCTGACACGCTTCGATCTGCTGGGCAAACGGGCCGGGCTGGATAAAGTCGTGGCTCTTTGAGATATGCAACTCTAAACGACCCTATGAAATGTTACCTGCTCTGCTGAATGCGTTTATTCTGTTCATTCTCGGCATCCTGCATTTCTACTGGGCGTTGGGAGGACGATGGGGCTGGGATGAATTCCTCTCTGTGTTTTTGTCAGCTTTAATATTCTCTGGTTATATCTGCTTGTATCCTGAAACGAACTCGTTACAACCATGAAACTCATACAACTATCTCTCACGTTTCTGCTGGCCGTCGTTGTCTGGGCCTGCGGGACAAAAGCCGAAAAAGCGGCGGAAACCCCGGACACGGAAGAATCCGTGGTGCCGGTAAAATTAACGAAAGCCGAGACCGTCGTTCGGGCGGAGCCGGTCGTGGTGTCGGGGCTGGTGTCGTCGGCGGAAGAGGCCCGGCTCTCGTTCAAAATTGGCGGCATTATTAACAAAACCTATGTCGAGGAAGGGCAGGCCGTTCGGAAGGGGCAACTGCTGGCAACCCTGGACCTGACGGAAATCAACGCTCAGGTGGCGCAGGCGCAGTTTGCCGTCGAGAAGTCGGAACGGGATCTGAACCGCGTGAAGTCGCTGTATGCCGATACTGCCGCCACGCTGGAGCAGCTTCAGAACGTGACGACAGGCAGCAGCGTGGCCCGGCAGAACCTCACTATCGCGCAGTTTAACCGGAATTACGCCCAGATTCGGTCGTCGGTGGATGGCACGGTAACGCGCAAACTCATGAGCGAAGGCGAACTGGCGTCTCCTGGCTCGCCGGTTTTTCTGGTGTCCGGCACCCGCCGCAGCGACTGGGTCGTGCGTGTGGGCGTATCGGATAAAGACTGGGCGCGGCTGCGCATCGGCAACCGGGCCACCATCACGCTGGATGCCTATCCAGGGCAGACGTTTACGGGCACCGTCAGCGAACTGGCGCAGGCCGCCGACCCGATGAATAAGCTGTATGAAGTGGAAATCCGGGTCAACGCCGCAAATGTGAAACTGGCACCGGGACTTTTCGCCAAAGTGCAGTTGCAGCCCGGTCAGAGCCGGAGCTACGCGATGGTCCCGGTGGAGGCTATTGTGGAAGGCGACGGCAAAACAGGCTTCGTTTATACGCTGGCACCGGATCGCAAACATGTAACGAAACAGCCGGTAACTATCGGTTATCTGGACGGTAGCCGCGTTCTGCTGACGGGCGGTCTCTCCGGCAGCGAACAAATCGTGACGGCTGGCTCGGCCTATCTGACGGAGGAATCTACCGTAATGGTGAAGTAGATCAGCGAAGAAGTTTGGTCAACTCGCTGACGACGGTTTGCCGAAAGGTTTCGGAGACTGTCGTGAACTTCCGAATGATCAGCGACTCATTCAGCAGAAAAACTTTATAAAAACGGACAAAGCTCCTCAACGGCAACGGGTCGAGAATGAAATCAGTCGGTTGAATGGGAATAGACAAGCCGTCATATTTGACCTGACTGGTAATCATCACCAACAGATAGTCGCCGGTTTGATTAATGGTCTGATTCGATAAGATTAACGCCGGACGCTTTTTGGTTTGCGAGACATCGGTGAACGGAAATTCAACCACAACGATATCGCCCGGATTGTAGGCGGGTACGGGTACATTCATAACAGAGAATCCCAGCGTTGGTCTTCGGGGCTGTCCCACTCTTCGGCCAGTGAGGTTTGGGAAATCAGGGTGGCTTCGTCGGGGGTTCGGATATGTTGAATACGCTCAACACCGTCTATATCCTGAAGAAGTTCCTCAATCTGGCCGCGTTTGGCTTTATCGCGAACGGTAATAACTAAGGTTTCCATTAGGTGCCGTTTTTATTGAAAGACGAGTATTCGCTCCAATAACATCAAAAAATACTAAAACCGCATGAACTTATCCGAATTTTCCGTCAAAAACTGGCAGTTTATGCTGGTGCTGTTTGGGGCGGTGGTGGCGCTGGGCGTGGCCTCGCTGCTGAATATGCCCCGGGGCGAAGACCCCGAATTCGTAGCCCCCAGTTTCGCCGTGGCCGTGGTGTATCCCGGCACGGATGCTCTGGACATGGAAAAACTGGTAGCCGACCCCGCCGAGGCCCGGTTCAATGCCCTCGACAACATCAACCACGTCATTACCAACATCGATGATGGGCTGGCCGTGTTCCGCATCGAGTACGACTATTCGGTCGATCCTGATGAAAAATACCAGGAAATCGTGCGGGAAGTAAACGCCCTGCGCAGCGAACTGCCGACGGATATTTTTCGGATTCAAATCAATAAATTTTCGCCTACCGACGTCAACATCGTGCAGGTGGCGCTGTTGTCGGAGGTGGCCTCGGCAAAGGAACTCGGTCAGTACGGCAATGCACTGAAGGAACGGCTGGAAAAAGTGAAAAGTCTGAAAAATGCCGAAGACTGGGGCTACCCGGCGAGTACGGTACAGATTGCGCTCAACAGCGAAAAAATGGCGCAGGCCGGTATTCCGGTCAATCGGGTGCTGGGCGCTCTACAGGCCGAAAACCTGAATATTCCGGGTGGCAGCGTACAGGCCGGTACACGGAAATTCAACGTCCGGACGTCGGGTGATTATGGGTCGCTGGACGAAATCCGGAACACTATTGTGGGGAGCAGTATGCCCGGCGGTCCCGGCGGCTCCCGGAGTAGCGACTCCCGGTCGCAGAAGATCGTGTATCTGCGGGACATTGCCGACGTCAGTTATGCCTACGAAGACGAAACGCACATCACCCGCCTGAACGGTCACCGGGCGGTGTTGGTCACGGCGGGCCAGAAAATGGGCATGAACATCGACAAGGTTGGCAAAGAGTTGAACCCGGTCATCGAATCGTTCGCCACAACGCTGCCGCCGCACATCCAACTCGTCAAAAACTTCGACCAGGCGGCCAGCGTCGACAAGCGCCTGAGCCGGTTTGCCAAAGATTTCGGCATTGCCATTCTGCTCGTGTCGCTGACGCTGCTGCCGCTGGGTATGCGGGCGGCGCTCGTGGTGATGATTTCCATTCCGCTCTCGCTGGCGATTGGTCTGGCCGGGCTGAACTGGCTGGGTTTCAGCATCAATCAGTTGAGCATCGTCGGCCTGATTGTAGCCCTGGGTATTCTGGTGGACGATTCCATCGTGGTGGTCGAAAACATCGAGCGCTATCTGCGGGAAGGTTATTCCAGACGGGAGGCGGCTATCAAAGCCACGAAGCAGATCACGCTGGCCGTTATTGGCTGTACGACGACGCTGATTCTGGCCTTTCTACCGCTGATGTTTCTGCCCGAAGCTTCCGGCGACTTCATCCGCTCGCTGCCGACCGCCGTCGTAACCACCGTGCTGGCGTCGCTGCTGGTATCGCTGACGATTGTACCGTTTCTGAGCAGCCGGATTCTCAAAGAAGAGCACAATCCTGAAGGCAACCTGTTCATGCGGGCGCTGAAGCGCATCATCAGCGGGTCATACAGCCGCCTGCTGCACTGGGGACTGCGTCATCCGGTGGTAACGATGCTCGTGGCCCTGGCTTTGTTCGGCGGGTCGCTGGCGATGTTCAAGGTCGTTGGGTTTGCGCTGTTTCCGGCTTCGGAGAAACCGCAGTTTCTGATCAATATCGAAACCCCTGATGGCACCAGTTTGCGGGAAACCGACCGCGTGGCCCGTTACGTAGAAACGCAGTTGAAGAAAGAAAAAGAAGTAAAACACTTCACGACGAACGTAGGCCGGGGTCAGCCGCGTATCTACTACAATGTCATCCAGCGCAACGAATCGCCCAACTATGCCCAGTTTTTTGTACAGTTAAATGAAATGGAGCCGAAAGAAAAGCGCCATCTCATCGACCAGATGCGGGAACGATTCCGGTATTATCCGAATGCGAAGATTGAAGTAAAAGACTTCGAGCAGGGGCCGGATCAGGAAGCGCCGGTAGCCATTCGCATCTTCGGCGAAAATCTGGATACGCTGAAAGTGATGGCGGCGCGGGTGGAAAAAGAACTGAAATCGACGCCGGGACTGATTTACGTCAACAATCCGCTGGCAACGCGCAAGACGGATCTTAGGGTGAAAATCAATAAGGAAAAAGCCGGTCTGCTGGGCATTTCCATCGCCGACGTCAACCGCACCATCCGCCTCGCCGTGGCCGGTCTGACCGTCGGTACGTTCAAAGACCCGGTAGGGCAGGGGGCCGGTCCCGACGACTACGCCATCCAGGTGACACTGCCGAAAAACGGTCCAGTGGCCGACCCATCGGTGTTTAATAATCTGTACGTCAATACGATGTCGGGCGGGGCGGTGCCGCTGCGTCAGATTGCCGATTTGCAGTTTGAAACCTCCACCAATCAGATTCGGCATTACGACAAAGACCGTTACGTGTCGGTGACGGGTTTTGTGAAGACCGGCTATCTGGTCGATAACGTCTACGGAGAGGTACTGAAGAAACTGGATGCGATGAAGTTTCCGACCGGCTTCAGCTACAAGGCAGCGGGCGAACTCGAAAGCCGCGAGAAATCCTTCGGCGGGCTGGGCACCATTATTCTGATTACGATTTTCGGCTTCATCGCCGTGCTGGTGCTGGAGTTTGGTACGTTCAAAAGTACGCTGATTGTGCTGTCGGTGATTCCGCTGGGCATTATCGGGGCGGTGCTGGCGCTGTATCTGACGGGCAGTCCGTTCTCGTTTGTGGCCGTGATTGGGCTGATTGCCTTGATTGGCATCGAAGTCAAAAACTCCATTCTGCTGGTCGATTTTACGAATCAGTTGCGGGCGGAGGGCGTTCCGTTGCTGGAAGCCATTCAGCAGGCGGGCGAAGTGCGGTTTGTCCCCATCGTACTGACGTCGCTGACGGCTATCGGCGGTCTGATTCCGCTGGCGATTGAGGGCAATCCGCTGTATTCACCCCTGGCCTGGGTCTTGATTGGTGGGCTGATTTCCAGTACCTTGCTGTCAAGAATTGTGACGCCGGTACTGTATAAACTGCTGCCGCCGAGAGTGGAAGCGAAAACCCTTACGGAGACGGAAGAACTGGCGCTGGCGTGATGCCTTACAGCTACCAATCCGGGTGAACGCACAAGAATGAATTCAAAATGGTTTATCTTTGGCTGAAGCTAAGTGCGATTGGAAATGGAAGAAAGCGATCTGGTAGCCTTATTAATTAATTTACCCGATAAAGGATTGTCCGTTGGGGATGTGGGCACAATTGCCCATGTTTACAGAACGGGTCAGGCCTATGTTGTCGAGTTTGTTAATGCATCAGGTGAGACGGTTGCCGTCGAGACGTTGGAGGAGAATCAGGTGGTAAAAGTGACAGGAAAACAGGCTATTCTGCATGTTCATTTACCAGTGGCAGCCTAGTCGGGGTAGGCCGTCACGAGCCTGGGGATTGTCGTTCCCGTTTCGATAATCCAAACACTTTTTATTTTGTAACTGCGTCCGTTTGGGGCGGCAATTTCTCCTACGACAACGTACTGATTTCCGTGCGGGGGATGTGGGCTGCTTTGCTGCAACTCACCTGAGCAGGCCAGGGAGAGCAGTTCTTTTGCCAATTGCTCTAAATTTATCGTTGAATACCCTATCTGGGAATAAAATTTGGCTTTCCCTTTGTTCTGTGGATGGTCAGAAGCCAGCAAATACGCAGCCAGCTTTTTTAAAGGAACGTTCGCCTCCTGGCAGTTAGGTAATTGTGACATGTCAGACGAATCGGGACTCTTAACGGACCTGTAAACTTTGCTTATTTTCCGGTATTTACAGCCAAACTCGCTACGAAAATGCTTGCGACACTTTTACTCATCGGTTCGCTGCTCGCCGACCCGATTCCCCGGAAAGCGACCTTTCAAATCAACGTCACCAACATCCGGACCATGAGCGGTAACCTGCGGGTAGCGGTTTTCAACTGTAAAGATTTCCCCGACTGCAAGCCCGTTTATACCAAAAGCCTTCCCGTGGTGCAGGGCCAGCAGCAGGCCACGTTTCAGGTCGAGCCGGGCGACTATGCCGTTGCCATTCACCACGACGTGAACAGCAATGGGAAGATGGAGAAAAAGATGTTCGGCATTCCGAAAGAGCCGTATGGATTCAGTAATAATTTCCGCCCGGTGATGTCGGCCCCCAAATTCAATGACTGCCGCGTGACGGTGGGCAGCGGCGGCAAAACGATAGGAATTAAGCTGAATTGATCGTACCTTTACCCGGCAAATAACACATCCTGTTTATTTGCTATGAGCCTCGCTCCCGACAAGTTTCTTTACGAAGCACTCACCTACGACGACGTACTGCTTCTGCCTGCCTACTCGGAAATTCTTCCGCGCGATACTAAAACCGACACGCTGCTTACCCGTAACATCCGCCTGAACATTCCGCTGATTTCGGCAGCAATGGACACCGTTACCGAGTCTGAACTGGCTATTGCGATGGCGCAGGAAGGCGGCATTGGCATGATTCACAAAAACATGAGCGTGGAGGCTCAGGCCGAGCAGGTTCGGAAGGTGAAACGCTCCGAGAGCGGCATGATTATCGACCCCATCACGCTGACCGAAGGCGCTACGCTGGCCGATGCCCACAAAATCATGCGGGATTTTAAAATTGGCGGAATCCCCGTTGTCGACGCGTCCAACAAACTCATCGGCATCCTGACCAACCGCGATCTGCGCTTCCAGAACGACCTGAGCAAGCCCGTCACGGACATCATGACCCGCGACAACCTCATCACGGCCCGGCAAGGCCTGACGCTCGATGAAGCCGAGAGCATCCTCCAGCAATATAAAATCGAAAAACTCCCGATTGTCGACGACCAGTCTCACCTCGTCGGGCTGATTACCTACAAAGACATTCTGAAGAAAAAATCACATCCCAACGCCTGCAAGGACGAACTGGGCCGGTTGCGCGTTGGGGCTGCCGTGGGTGTCACGCCCGACCTCATCCGCCGCATCGAAGCACTCGTCAAAGCGGGCGTCGACGTCATCTCTGTCGACACGGCCCACGGACACTCGCGGGGTGTGCTGGACGCCGTTCGCAGCATTAAGGCGCAGTTTCCCAAACTCGACGTCATTGCCGGTAACGTGGCAACCGGCGAGGGGGCGAAAGCCCTGGCCGATGCCGGTGCCGATGCTGTGAAGGTGGGCGTAGGGCCGGGCAGCATCTGCACGACCCGCATCATCGCCGGAATCGGAATGCCGCAGCTTACTGCCGTTTATGAGGCCGCTAAAGCCCTGAAAGGAACGGGGGTTCCGGTGATTGCCGACGGCGGCATCCGCTTCTCCGGCGACATTACGAAGGCCATCGCGGGCGGGGCGCACACGGTCATGATCGGCTCCCTGCTGGCTGGTACGGAGGAAGCGCCTGGCGAGGTGGTGCTTTACGAAGGTCGCCGGTTCAAAACCTACCGGGGCATGGGTTCGGTGGAGGCGATGGAAGAAGGTTCGAAAGACCGCTACTTCCAGGATGCCGAAGACGATATCAAGAAACTGGTGCCGGAAGGCATCGTGGGCCGGGTGCCTTACAAAGGCCGCGTCGCCGAGATTCTGTACCAGATGGTGGGTGGTCTGAAAGCCGGTATGGGTTATTGCGGCGCTAAAGATGTCGAGGCGCTGCAGGGGGCAAAGTTCGTCAAAATCACTGCCGCCGGTGCCCGCGAAAGCCACCCCCACGACATTCAGATTCAGAAGGAAGCCCCGAACTATTCGGCGAGGTAGTTTTAAACGGCATAATTGATTAGTTTACAGGCCATATGGATAACGTATGGCCTCATTTTTTGTACTCTACAACAGTCAGGCTGAGCGATGATGAGATGGTATCTGCTAATAGTATTTGCCTGCCTTTGGGGTTGTCAGCGCCAACAGGAGCATACGACTTCGGTAGCTTATCTTCCCATTAAATTGAAAGAAGGCTACGGACCGTTTGAACCGGGGTTTGGAATTCTCGGCGATAACAGCAGAGAGGATCCTACCTGGCAGGGGACGTACCAGCCCATCGAAGGCGTTCCCGCCGATTGGGAAGCGCCGGAGGTATCACATATGATATTAAATACTCGTCAGTTCGTTTACCAGAATTACCTGACCGGAAACATGCCCCTGGCCGGTTATTTAAGTCTTCAAAAAAGCTGGCGCTGGACGCCCGACACCGCCCGGCTGTCCGAAGCACCCATCAAATGTTACGTTTATGTCGTACGGGGCTACGACCGGTCTGCCGGTCGATGGGCCGTTAAGGTGGACGTGAACAATAACCTTGATTTCGGCGATGAAACGGTTCTCTACCCGACAGCCATCGATCCCAAAGACCCGTTTGCCTATAAAGACCCGCTGCTGATTCAGTACGAAGTATACCGGGAAGGAAAAATCGTTGCTGCCACGCTGCCGCTGGTACTGAAAACCTTCGACGGGAAGTTACTATACAACTTTCCGCAACACGCCGTTGCCCTATTTGGCCGTGCAGATCAGCCCCAGGAACTGCCGGTTTCGTTCGGTACTACACCTGATTATGAACGAACGACCATCCTGCCACCGTCGAAGTTCTTTTCTGCCAAAGCCGGTCAGAACGATCTGGTTGAGATCGATAATGTCATTGAACTGAATGGGTTGAAGTACGTTAACAAGGGTGTCGATATCTACACGAACCGGCTGGTGTTCAAACCCGTCAGCGCCGTCAAAAACCTCCATCCGTTGCAGGTAGGGTATGCGTTCCGGTCGTTTGTCGAGAGGGAGTTCGGCACGGGTCGCATCATCGATCTAAATCAATACCGGGGCCGGTATGTCTACGTCGATTTCTGGGCAACCTGGTGTAAAGGCTGCGTGGCCGACATGCCCGCTTTGAAGAAAGTGTATGCTGGTTTGGACAGAAATCGCGTTGAATTTATCGGTATTGCCAACGACGATCCGAAACGATTAAGGGCGTTCATTGATAAACATCGAATACCCTGGTCTCAGATTCTGGCAACGAACAAACTCCTGGAGGGGTATAATATCGTCGGCTTTCCTACCTCTGTGCTTGTCGATCCGGAGGGTAATATTATCGGCAAAAACCTGCGACCTGATGAACTAGCCCAGGCCGTACGTCAGTAAATCATTCAATCGCTTTGGCAATGCGACACATGTTTCTCTTTCTCGGCTTTCTCCTGAGCGCCGCCGCTTTCGCTCAGTCGCCCTACACTGATTCCATCGTCCGGCATCGGGCCGACTACCGGGCGAAATTTCTGAGCGATCCGAACAGTCCGCTGAAAACGAAAAAGGCCGTGTCGAAGCTGCGGTTTTTCGCGCCCGATACGGCCTTTCGCGTTACGGCCACCGTCACCCGCATCACTGATGCCGAACCGTTCGAGATGCCGACGTTTGATGGCAAAAGCAGTGCCTACGTTCGCTACGCCACACTCTCTTTCACCCTCGACGGCCAGCCCCGGCAACTGACGATCTATCGCAGTCTGCGGCTGGCCCAGATGCCGATGTACCGGGATTATCTATTTCTGCCCTTCAAAGACACCACCAACGGCGCTGAAACCTACGGCGGCGGGCGTTATCTCGATTTGCGCCTGAATGACATTCGGGACGGTAAACTCATCATCGATTTCAACAAAGCCTATAATCCCTACTGCGCTTACAGCGGCGGCTATACCTGCCCCATCCCGCCAAAAGAAAACCACCTGACTGTTGCGGTAAGGGCGGGGGAGGCAATGTATAATGGAAAATGAATCGCAGCAGCGAACCGTAATGTATAATGTATAATGAAGCTACGCTTATGTGCCGGACACGCAGCGCCGCCCATCATACATTATTCATTATTCATTAAAAATCAGCTCCACTCCCGGTCCCACGAGTCGCGGTTGTTCCACATGTCGGTGGGGATAAACCAGGTAGCATCTTTTTTCAGGAAACGTTTCGCCACGTCTTCGTTCAGGTCGACGCCGAGGCCGGGGCGGTCGGGCACTTTCACGAAGCCTTTTTCGACAATGGGCCTGATGCCCGTCACGATGTCTTCCCAACCCGCTACGTCGACGCCGTGGTGTTCGAGGGCCACGAAGTTCTCCGTTGCGGCGGCGCAGTGAACGTTCGCCATCATGCAGATAGGCGATCCGGCAAAGTGCATCGCCATCGGAATACCGTGTTCTTCAGCATAATCGCCAATCTTTTTGGTTTCCAGCAATCCGCCCGACGAAGCCAGGTCCGGGTGGACCATGTCGACGGCCCGGGCGTCGATGAGCTTGATAAATTCTTCTTTGAGGTAAATGTCCTCACCCGTGAGCGTCGGTGTGTCGATGGCATCGGAGATTTGTTTCCACTGGTCGGTATAAAACCACGGAATGAGGTCTTCGAGCCAGGCCAGCCGGTACTGTTCCATCGCCTTCCCAACCTGAATGGCCGTGTTGACGTCGAAATGACCAAAGTGGTCGGCGGCCAGCGGCGTGTCGTAGCCTACGATGTCACGGACGCGTCCCACGTGCTCGGAAAGCTTGTCCAGACCTTTTTTGGTGATCTGAATGCGGGTGAACGGGTGTTTGGTCATGGCATAATTGCCCAGTTTGCCCGACATGTTCGGATTATAGGGCTGTTTGATGCTCCAGGCGTCGGCTCCGACGAGCATTCCTGGTTGTCCGGCCAGCATCCCGATGCCGAAGTCCATTTTCAGGAAGGCATATCCGGCGTCCTTGCGCTTCTTCATGTTTTCGGCAAACTCTTCGTAGGTTTTGCCTTCGGGCGTATCGGCATAGAGCCGCACGTAATCCCGGTATTTACCCCCAAGTAGCTGATACGCCGGTACGTTGTAGGCTTTACCGGCGAGATCCCAAAGCGCCATTTCAACGCCGCAGACGCCGCCCGCCGCCCGGCCATGATTGCCAAAAGGCTTGAGAATCTTAAAAATTTGCTCGACACTGCAAGGATTTTTGCCCAGCAGGCGACTTTTAAGCATGAGCGCGTAATTGGCACTGGCCCCGTCCCGAACTTCGCCCCAGCCTACCAGACCCTGGTTGGTATCGATGCGAATGATGGGACTTGTAAACGGAACGCCCTGTAAAACAGCGATCCGCATGTCGGTGATTTTGAGGTCCGAGGGTTTGGAATCGCGCTTTACGTTCTGCGTAATGTATTCCAACTCGCGCTCCGGCTGCTTGTCGAAGAGCAGACCGAGCGACAGACCGCCGAGGGTGCTGTTACGGAGAAAGTTCCGGCGTCCCTGCGTGTCGGTGGGAGCGGGAGAAACATGGGCGGGAGTGGCGGGTTGTTTAAGCTGACTGAACAGGTTTTGCAGACTTTTCTTCATGATATCAACGGATTTAGGACTACTTCTGAAAGACTATTTCAATCATAAACTAATCGAACACAAAACCCTTCTCCTGAAATCAGTATGAAACGAATGTCCCGGTTGCCCGCCCTGATTGTCGTGGGGCTTCTGAGCCTGCAAACGACTCAAGCTCAGATTCAGATGACCAAAGAGCAAATTCAGTTCTATACCGCCGACTGGAAAGGCGAACGCTACCCCGACGGGCGACCGAAAGTGTCGGACAATCTGCTCAAACGACTGGTCAACGTATCCATCGAGGAAGCCTGGGGCGTTCTTCGCGGGGCCGGGTATCAGAATCAGTTTGAAGGTAACTGGCAGATGATTCACCGCGACAAGCCCTTTGTGGGTCGGGCACTCACGGCCCAGTATATGCCCCAGCGAGCCGACATGCATAAGGCCATCGGCGATTTAGGCAAGAAAGAAGGCCGCTCCGGAGCGCCCAACTCCTGGCCCATCGATATGCTGCAGAACGGCGACGTGTATGTGGCCGACGGCTACGGCAAAATCATCGACGGAACGCTCATTGGCGATAACCTCGGAAACTCCATCTATGCCAAATCCAAAACGGGCGTGGTGTTCGACGCGGGCGTCCGCGACCTCGAAGGTCTGGAAGAAATCGAAGGATTTAACGGACTGGTACGGGGGTTTGACCCCACGGCCATCAACCAGATGCAGATGACCTGCATCAACTGCCCCGTCCGCATCGGCCATGCCACAGTGCTGCCGGGCGATCTGGTGCTGGCGAAGAAAGAAGGCGTTATTTTCATTCCGGCGCACCTGGCCGAAAAAGTCATTCAGGAGGCCGAGTTCGTTGCGCTTCAGGACTCGTTCGGGCACCAGCGGCTGCGGGAAGGCAAATACACACCCGGCCAGATCGACACCCGCTGGACCGACGACATCAAACAGGATTTTATGCGGTGGATTGAACAGAATCCCGGCAAGGTATCGATGTCGAAGGCGGAACTCGATCAGTTTCTGAAAGCGAAGAACTGGTAATCTCCTATACCCCGGCGAATCCGTCGGGGTATTTTTATATTAATACATGCGGATGTTTTTATATTAAATGTAATTACAGGTTTGCGCCTGAACTCTATAGTTTATCTTCAGAAAAGCAACGGGAAAAATACCCTTTTTTCCTTTTAATTTTAATTTGTTTGTAAATTACAAAAACGTTTAAATAAAAAATTCTCCTCTTATTGTATAGAATTTTTTAATATAAAGGCTTGGTTACGAGGAAATTAGCCTATATTAATTTATTATACTAAGTATACACTTGTGTCTGTTAACGCGGTATTGATCGAACGGTCGTAATTGCTAAGAAATATGAAAATATATTTGCGCTATACAATTCCGATAGAGAATACGACACCAATCTATTTGCTTACTTGAATCCGCCGGGCGTCTGGCCCGCAGGCCTATCGGTAAATCAGCACTTCATCCTTATCAGCCAGTTACCGTACTGATGCTGACGTTCTTAAGTAAGTATTTTTTGTAAACCGATTTGTATTCACACTTTTCTCTATGTCACATGTCTCTCTGCTCCGGGCGGCGTCTGAACCGCTAAAACCAACTTAATCATTCCTCTTTATCGTCTCCGGCCAGTCGGCTTCTGTCCGACCGGGCAACATCCGTTTGTGTATACAAACTGATTGTCCGGCATTGCTTTGCTCAGAAATTACCCGTTTTATTTTCAACCATAAACCTCTATTTATCTAATGAAAAAGTTAGTTCTTTCATGCATGGCCCTGGCGGCTTTCACCTTCGCTCAAGCGCAGAACAACGACGGTGTACTCGATCAACAGGGCACTGGCAACTCCGCCAGTATGTTACAGGATGGCAACGACAACAAAATGAAAGTCGAAGCCAAAGGCGATGGCAACTCGTCTACCTTCCAGCAGATCGGTAACAAAAACGACGCCGACCTGAATGCCATCTCAGCCGGAGGCGGCAATGGCAATACGCTCAACGTGTTCCAGACCGGTAATGAAAACAAGGGTTACTGGGAACTGTGGGGCAGCGGCAACAATGGGTACATCAACCAGCAGGGCAACAAAAACGAAACGTATTTTAACCTGCGCGGAACCGGACAGTTCTTCCCCGGTGCCGTATCGGATGGCAACCAGGTGTATGTCGATCAACTGGGCAACCAGAACATGCTGACCGGCGGCATCGACGGAAACGGTAACTACGTGCGTACCATTCAGGATGGTAACCGTAACAAAATCGGAAGCGCCCTTTTTAACGCCGACGGCGTGTTTGCCATTGGCGACGGCAACAACCTCCAGGTCTATCAGACAGGTAATGACAACGAAGCTTCGCTTGGCGTAGTTGGTAACGGTAACATCGGTTACATCAGCCAAGTAGGCGATGATAACGAAGTAACGCTGCGTCAGGGCGAACTGGGCGACGCGGGCAATGGCAACCGCGCCTATGTTACCCAGGATGGCGATGAAAACTCCACGGACCTGCTCCAGGACGGCGACAGCAACATCTTCAGCCAGAATACGGTGGGCAACAACAACAAGGTGGGCAAAGGCTCCTTTGACAGCAACGGCGATCTGATTATTACCGGAACAGGCCTGCAGCAGGGCGATGGCAACCAGATGTATCTGAACCAAACGGGCAATAATAACAACTTCAGCGTCAATCAGGTTGGCAATGGCAACTACGGTGTCATGACGCAGGTGCCTTAAGGCATACCCAAATAGCTAAGTAAAAAGGGTTTTTTACGTGATGAACAGTCAGTAGGTAAACTACGCGCACAGTTCGCCTGCTGCTGAATGAATGTCGGTGCCATCGTCCCGACCTCCGGGACGATGGCCTTATTCCCTGCCGCGTTTTCCAGCGCGTGCATGCCCCAGCCAACGAAGTATCGATATCTCCGTACAGGCTGGACTTCGTGAAGCCGTTCTGCCTCCTGAAACAAAATTGCTGACCCATACGTTATATTCCGTAAAATGGGTTACAATTCGTTGAAGCCATGAGAATGAGTTGCTTTACCCCTTATTGTCGGACACTGGCTGTACTGCTGGTTACAATTCTCGGTTTGACCTCTACAGGTTTTGGGCAGTCAGACGCTTTCTGGCAGACAGGTCAGCCGCTCTCGGGCGAGGCAGCCCAGATTGTATTTCAGACATTGCAGCCCGGTCAGCAAACCAGTGGCTCCGATCTCCTGACGTCGGTAAATCAGGTGGGTGGCTCGAATTTTGCATCTTATCAGCGTGTAGGCCCGAATCACCGGACCAACATCATCCAGGAAGGCTTCGGTAACGAACTGGTTTACGGCGTAAGGGGCCAGGATACGGATGTCACGCTGGGGCAGTTTGGAAACGGCAACCGAATCAGCCTGCCCGACGTGCAGTTGCAGAATGCGCAGTTGACCATAATTCAGGAGGGTAACGGCAACGGACTCTACCAGCAGACCGGCTATGCCGGACAGGGCGTAACGATGGAAATCCGCCAGACCGGGGGCATGCAGCTAATCATTCAGAACGGTCCGTCGGGTTTTTAGAAAAAAATAGAAGCTATACCGTTACTTTATTCAGGAGTGATCGTCTTAGTCTACAGAAAACCAGAGTAACGTATATAACTTTTATGTATTTTTGCGTTACATAGAAAAAATGCAAGAACACATATGGCTGTAAAGCGATAATCTTACATAGAGAAAAAGTGGGTATTGCTTAACGGCTGCCGGGCTTCGGATCCTGGCAGCCGTTTTTGTTTTCTGCCAGGAATCATGTCGGGATCAGGCCGGTTAGTCAAAGTCTATGGTCTTTTATCTGTTCTCTCTTGTCTATCTTTATATTTGTGGTACAATTAGAATAAATAGAGGTTTATGGCAAACGACCGGGAGTTATTTCCGGTCGTTTCTTTGTTATAAAAGGAGCGAAAACCCCGAACAGGCAGGCATGACCGATCGACTGAATGAAGCCCTGCGGCTGGCCGCCGCCTTTTGCGCTTACCAGGAGCGAACCCGGCAGGAGGTTCTCAACCGGCTGCGTGACTGGGATATTACCGGCGACGAAGCCGAGCAGGTTGTCGCATCACTCATCGAGCAGAATTACTTAAACGAAGAGCGCTTTGCCCGGACGTTTGCGGGCAGCAAATTCCGGGTAAAACGCTGGGGTAAATACAAAATCCGGCAGCATCTCAAACAGCGGGGCATCACGGGTCAGCATCTGGAAGAGGCCATGAACGACATCGAGCCGGATAACTACCGCGAGACGCTCACCCTCCTGCTCGAAAAAAAGAAAGCTTCTCTAAAGGATGATAACCCGCTCACCATCAAACAGAAACTGGCCCGCTACGCCATCGGTAAAGGCTACGAGCCGGATTTGGTCTGGTCGGTGCTGGGAGATGGGATAATTGAGTAAACAGGTAATTGGGCGAGGCTATTTAGGAAGCTACTAACAAACGTTAGCACCAATTAAGTGAATGTATAATGGATAATGTACAATGTATAATGGGGAAATTCCCAGGTAAACAGCTCACTATCAGCCTACTGACTATGTATTATACATTTGATTTAGGCCTGGTACTTACCTTAATCTCCCAATAACAAATCACTTCAGGCTCAGAATAAACGCCGCCTGGTCGCCCCGCTTCTCCTCGTTCAGTTGCCGGGCAAGCTCACCATAACGCCACTTCCGCCATTTATACTGCCAGTACTTTTTGGGGTCGTGCGTGTGCTGGCGCATCTGGCTCATTGGAATGTCATTTCTGTATAATTCGCTGATAATGAATTGCATGGCGTCGGAGTCGTAGACCGTGTCGCGGAGACGGAGCCCGGATTGACCAGCCAGACGCCCCATGCTCTCCTGCGTATGGAGGTAAAAATGCCGGGGAGCATCCAACTGAAACCAGTCTGTCCGATAGTGCTCCCAGGCGTAGGATGAGGCCGTCGGAATGCGGATGATGGCGGCTCCGTCCGGACTCAGCAATTCACGAATCCGGCTCAGATGTACCTGCGGGTCCGGCACGTGTTCGAACGAGTGATTATAGAGAATCAAATCCCAGGTGCCGTCGACCTGCTCGATGGTTTTCTTTTCTATCGTATATCCGTTAGCATATCGGATAGTCTGGCCGATGAATGGATCTACGCCGGCGACGCCTTTCAAACCCAGTTCGTAAAGCGGGTAAAGATAGCTTCCGCCTCCGCAGCCAACGTCCAGAATACGGGCGTCCATGCGGAGATTGAACCGGCCGGGCAGAAGGTATTGCCGGGCCGGAAAAAAACGATTGATGAAAAAATGGACCGGACCGGAGGGGAATAGGGCCGCCCGGTACCGCACTTTCCGGAACCAGCCCGACAGACCCGCATACAGGTCTTCGCGGGGACGCTCAAAGCCGTTGTAATCAGACGGGTAATAGTCGGCAATGTTTTTCGGGAACTGGCTGATTTGCAGGCAGCCACAGTCATGACATTCGAAATACTGAAACGAGTGGCGAAGCCCGATCATCATTTCACGGGCGGTATAGAAGGTATTTCCGGAAGCATTTCCGCAGATTCGGCAAGTCATATTTGGGTGATTGGGTAATTGAGTAAATAGTAAATTAAGTAGTAATTACCCAATTACCCAATTACTTAGAAATCGGCGTCGAAGGCAATTTTCGGTGCTTCTTTCTCTTTGACACCCGCCATAACGCCCGCTTTCTGGTATTCGCCTACGCGTTTCTCGAAGAAATTGGTCTTGCCCTGCAGCGAAATCATATCCATGAAATCGAACGGGTTTGCCGAGTTATAAACTTTCTGCAGACCCAGCGACACCAGCAGGTGGTCGGCCACAAATTCGATGTACTGATTCATCAGGTCGGCGTTCATGCCGATAAGCGACACAGGCAGGGCATCGGTGACGAACTCCTGCTCGATCCGGACCGCATCACGGATCATCTCGTAGACGCTTTCCTGGGGCAGTTTGTGGTTGATATGCTGCGTATAAAGCAGACAGGCGAAGTCGCGGTGCAGACCCTCGTCCCGCGAAATCAGCTCGTTCGAGAACGACAGACCCGGCATCAGTCCCCGCTTTTTCAGCCAGAAAATGGAGCAGAACGAGCCGGAGAAGAATATACCTTCCACCGCCGCAAACGCCAGCAGCCGCTCGACAAACGAGCCGTTGGTGATCCAGCGCATGGCCCACTCGGCTTTTTTCTGGACGCAGTCGATGGTATCGATGGCCCGCAGCATCCGGTCTTTTTCCTGCGGGTTTTTGATGTAGGTATCAATCAGTAATGAGTAGGTTTCCGAGTGGATGTTTTCCATCATGATCTGGAAACCGTAAAAACATTTGGCTTCGGCATACTGCACCTGCGACAGAAAATTGACGGCCAGATTCTCATTGACGATGCCGTCCGAAGCCGCAAAAAAGGCCAGTACGTGTGAGATGAAGTGCCGCTCACCGTCGCTCAGATTCTCCCAGTCTTTCAGGTCCTGCGACAGGTCGATCTCCTCAGCGGTCCAGAATGAGGCCTCGTGTTTTTTATACATTTCCCAGATGTCGTGGTGCTTGATGGGAAACAGCACAAATCGCAGGGGGTCTTCGGCCAGGAGCGGCTCCATGACTTCATTTTGTACCATATGGCGAGTGATTTTTATAAAGTTTAGCGAATAAATCCAGGCAGAAATGCACAATGAATGAAATAACAAATTTAACCGTTGAGGCAAAGTTTACAAGACGAAAATGCAGCGGTGCAAGGGATTGGTGAAAGGTTGATAGCCTAACGGTGTCGCTATCAGTAAGTTGAGGATATGGCTATAAAACAAGTTCTTTGAATTATTCTATATAAAGAAATCTGTATTGAAAATCAGGTTTTTAGCCAAACAATTCTGCGCACGGAAGGTTGTCGACGCCGCCTGAGTCGTTTTCCATAGCCGAAGGAATTTTATCTTTGTCTCATGTCGACACAGGATACGCCGGCCATCAGCGCCGTTCTGATAACGTTCAATTCCGCCCGACTGCTCGAGCCCGTTCTGGCCGCCCTGCAGTGGTGCGATGAGCGGGTGGTGGTGGATTCGGGCAGCAGGGATCAAACGCAGGCCATTGCCGAACGTTTCGGCTGCCGGTTCATTCACCGCGAATTCGACGGGTTCGGTACGCAGAAGGGATTCGCCGTGGCCCAGGCCCGCAACGACTGGGTGCTGGTGGTAGATGCCGATGAAGTGGTTACAGACGAACTGCGGAACGAGATTCTGGCCCGGCTCAGCGACGTTGCTGCCGGACGACTGAATCATCGCGGCTTTGAAGTGCCCATTTCGCTGGTATTTCTGGGCCGACTGATGCGCTACGGGGGTGAGTACAAAATGCCCCATCTGCGGCTGTTTGACAAACGGTTCGGCAATTACAATCAGAACCGGGTCCACGAAGACGTCGTGCTGGAGGGCACCGTGGGCCGACTCAGCGAACACATGCTGCACGACAGTTACGGCTCACTGCACGAATATTTTGAGAAGTTCAACCGGTATACGACGGCAGGGGCGCAGGACCTTCTGGGGCGGGGACGGCGGGGGACCATCGGGCAGGTGGCGGGTCGGCTGCCGCTGACGTTTCTGAAGGAATATCTGCTGAAGCGCAACTTCCTGAACGGTTATCCCGGCTTTGTGTGGTCGCTGTTTTCGGCGTTCTACCCTGTAGTCAAATATGCCAAACTGCGTGAGCTGAGCGCAAAAAAAAGGTCCCCCGCAAGGGCGGGAGACCTTTCCTCTACCTAACTGCTACCTACCTAAAACCAATTTTTTATAGACTGGTTACGCATCGGTTCGTCATTGCGATAGGGCAGAAGAATACGCACCTGCCCGTGTTCCTGGATGGCTTCGATATGCTCGGCGTCGACAAACGGTGGAATATCGATAACACGCAGAAACATCGGTACGGCCAGGGCCTGCGCTTCCCCTTCCTGCCTGTGCTGTAATAAAGTATATAAAACAAGCTTCGTTCCGTCAATCAGAACATTAAACGCCTCCGGACTGACTCCCGGAGCCGAAAGCGTGATAACCACGTGATTATCATCCTGTACGGTTTCCATGCGGGTCATGCTGGAACCTCCGTAGAGGGTGTTGAGGAGGTCAATCTGACCTCCCATCCCCTTCAAAGCATTCTCCATCCCTTTCATAACTCTCTCCGTTGGTTGTATGGTTAGTGGTGGTCAAAAGCTGTACCAATGGGGCCAGCTCTGCCAGATTTGTCAAGAGATTCCGCTGCATGTACATTTAGTACAACTTATGCTGACAATCAGGCGTATTTTTCGGCCCTCAATCGTATTTTTGTACAAATTTGGCAGTAACTGTTTTCAATAGTATGCTATGATTTCGCCCATGCCGGTTCTGATGGGAGTGTTGCTTTTTATCCTGCTACTGTGGCTATTTCTCCGCAACACGCCCCACCTCACCGTACTGATGTATCACAAGGTCGACCCGCTGCGGCAGGACGCTCTGACTGTCAGCACAGCGCAGCTAGACGAGCAGTTCCGGTGGCTGGTGCAGTCGGGCTACCAGTCGGTTTCTGTCAGTGACCTCCTGCAGCGCCTTAAAAACCGGTCGCCTCTGCCGCCCAAAACCGTGTTGATAACGTTTGATGACGCCTACGTCAACAACCTGAACTATGCCCTGCCCATATTACAGCAGCACCGGCTGCGGGCGACGTTGTTTGTGCCGACCGCCTATATCGGTGGCTGCAACGAGTGGGATGGCTGTACAGAGCCCCTGATGAGCCTTGACCAACTACGTTCCTTACCGGCTGAAACTATCGAAATCGGGTTGCACTCCCATCGACATCAGCACTTTGCCCGTTTACTTACTGCTGAAATTCAGCAGGATCTGATAGAAAATATACGTGTGCTGACCGAGAATGGATTGCCCTTCGTACCGGCGCTGGCCTATCCCTACGGCGGTCGGCCCAAAGAACGCGGGGCCCGTGCCGCTATGCAGAAAACGATGTCGGAGCTGGGTATCGATATGGCTTTCCGGATCGGAAACCGCCTGAATCGCTGGCCCATCCGCAACCGGTATGAGATTCGGCGGCTCGACATCCGGGGGACGGACGCACTGGTGCAGTTTATCCGGAAAGTTCATTGGGGTAAGTGGCTCTAACTGAGTTGAGACATGAAGTTATTTATCGATACCGAACGCCTGCGTGACCTGCACAGTGGCCTTGGGCAGTTTTGCCAGCATCTGGGCGAAGAAATCATCCGGCAACGACCTGCCGATGCCCGGATTACGTTTCTGGTTCCTAAGACTAGAATCGGCTTTTTTGGGCCGGAAGCAGGGTATAAACCGGCTTCGTGGCGGTGGCGGTTCCTGGACTGGTCTCTGGGCGAATACGATCTCTGGCACTGTACGCATCAGGATTCCGTGTATCTGCCGCCCCAAAGCCGTCGAACGAAGCTCATTCTAACCATCCATGATCTGAATTTTCTGGAACGGACGGACTATTCGGAAGCGAAAAAAGCCCGGAAACTCAGTGCATTACAGCGCAAAGTCGACCGGGCAGCGGCCATTACCACCATTTCGGAGTACACCGCTTCGGTGGTTCGGGAGCATTTGACAATTCCCGATATTCCATTGCGGGTTATTTATAATGGCGTACCGGCTCACGAAAAACCGGTCGACGTTTCGGCGACGGATGAGGTGCCGACGGAGCCTTATTTTCTGTTTCTGGGGGTTATTCACCCGAAGAAAAATCTCCACACCCTGCTGCCGCTGCTGGAGGCGTTCCCCGACTGGCGGCTGGTGCTGGCCGGACCCGATACGCATCCCTACGCCCATCACCTGCGTGAACAGGCCCGAAATCTGGGCATCGCCGACCGCCTGACGATATCGGGAGCCGTTGACGAATCCATCAAAGCGGCTCTTTACGAGCGCTGCGGGGCGTTTCTGTTTCCGTCACTATCCGAAGGGTTCGGCTTGCCGGTGGTGGAGGCGATGCAGTTTGGGAAACCGGTGTTTCTGTCACGACTGACGAGCCTGCCCGAAATTGGCGGCAATGTGGCGTATTATTTCAATTCGTTCGAGCCGGAAGACATGGCTGAAACGGTGTTCAACGGACTGTCGGACTATGCGGCCAATCCGTTCCGGGCCGACCGGCTCCGGCAGCGGGCGACGCAGTTTAGCTGGGAGAAGGCCGCAGCGGCGTACTGGGAACTGTATCAGAGCCTATAACCCGGAACGATTTTCCGGGTTGTGCGAAGCACAAAATAATTACGCCTGACGGCGTACCCGGAAAATCATTCCGGGTTACATTCAATCGCATGAAAGCGCCAATTACATATAAAATCGCCGGGACAGAGGCCGACTTTGCACAGGCCAGAGAACTGTTTCTGGAATACGCTGATTCGCTGGATACGGACTTGTGTTTCCAGAATTTTTCGCGGGAACTTCAGACCCTGGAAGAGCAGTATGGCAATCCACAGGGAGCTTTATGTCTCGCCTTCGATGAAAGTCTGCCCGTCGGCTGCGTGGGCGTCCGGCGGCTGGACAATGAAACGGCAGAACTGAAGCGGATGTATGTCCGACCCGCCAGCAGAGGACACCAGATAGGAAAACACTTACTGGAACTCGCTCTGGATGCGGCCACAACCCTGGGTTACCGCAAAATTCGGCTGGACACGTTACCCAGTATGGAGTCGGCACAGCAACTATATCATTCGTTTGGCTTTTCCGTCATTCCCTCGTATCGCTTCAACCCGGTCGAAGGGACAATTTATATGGAGAAAGAAATATAGCATGTTCGTCCGCGACTCTGTCGCGAGACGGGCGAGAAGCGCGCCGAGGGGTCGGACCCTTGTATCGCGCACCATGCGTCACAGACGCACACCTCACCCGTCTCGCGACAAAGTCGCGGACGAACAAATCCTATTCGTATCTTAGATCCTTCATTCAATAAACCTGACCAGACATGAACATTGTCCTTCATCGGATAAGGCGAACCGCCCTGTTCACCCTTTCACTCATTCATTCTTTCGCTCTTTATCTCCCGGCTCAGGATGCGCTCACCTACCAGACACCGCCTAAAGCCCTGGCTGATTTGGTGACCGTACCGCCGACGCCCAACGTCAGCGTCAGCAGCCGGGGCGATTATCTGCTCATCCTCGAACGCGCTGCCAACCCGACCATTGCCGAACTCTCGCAGCCTGAACTGCGGCTGGCGGGTCTGCGCATGAATCCGGCTAACAACGGTCCCAGCCGGGCTACGTATCTGACCGGCCTGAAGTTGAAGAAGCTTCCCGGCGGACCCGAAACCCCCATCAGCGGCCTACCCAACGGGGCGCTGATCAGCTATGTGCAATGGTCGCCCGATGAAACCAAAATCGCTTTCGCCAACTCGACGGATACTAAAATCGAACTCTACGTGGCCGACGTCGCTACGGCTACCGCCCGGAGGGTGAGCGACGTGGCCCTGAATGCGGTGGTGGGTGCGCCGTTTCAATGGATTTCCGACAGCAAAAGCCTGATTGTGAAAACCATTCCAAATGGGCGGGGAGCAACCCCGGAGGTTAGCCGGGTGCCCGTTGGCCCTACGGTACAGGACAATACGGGCGGCAAAAAAGGCCAGGCCCCGACCTACCAGGATTTGTTGAAAAATGCTTCGGACGAACGTCAGTTCGAGTATTACGCCACGTCGCAAATCATGCGTATCGGCCTCGATGGCTCAGTTCAGCCCATCGGCAAACCGGGTATCCACACCGGGGCGTCACCCTCGCCCGACGGTCGGTATGTGCTGACGGAAGTTGCGCACCGGCCTTTCTCGTACCTGGTGCCGCTGTATCGTTTTCCGCTGCGCACCGACGTGTTTGGCATCGACGGAACCTTCGTCAAAACCCTGTCCGATACGCCCGTGCAGGAGAACGTACCCTACAGCCCCGACGGAGCGCCCACCGGTCCACGCGATTTTACCTGGCGAAACGACGCTCCCGCTTCGGTCTGGTACACCGTGGCGCAGGACAACGGCGATCCGAAAGTGAAAGCCGACATCCGCGATAAAGTGTATTTGCTGGAAGCGCCATTTACCGCCGAGCCGAAAGAAATCTACGCAGCGGCCTATCGCTTCGAGGGCTTCGAGTGGGGGAACGAAAATACGGCGCTGGCGAATGAATTCTGGTGGCAGACCCGCAAGACCATCACCAAAGTGGTGAATCCGCAGACCTGGCAGGCCGCCGTGCTATTCGACCGTTCGTATGAAGATCGCTACAGCAATCCCGGCCAGCCCGACACCCGCCGTAATCAGTATGGCCGCGAAGTGCTGAATCTGCTACCGAAAAACGAAATTATCATGATTAACGGGCAGGGTGCTTCGCCCGAAGGCGACCGCCCGTTTGTGAGTCTGCTGAACCTGAACACAAAGCAGTCGAAGGAACTGTGGCGGTCGCAGGCTCCGTATTTCGAACGGCCTGTTGCGGTGCTGGATGCCGCCCAGCGGGTAATTCTGACCACCCGCGAGTCGCCCGACGAAAACCCGAACTACTTTATCCGGAATCTGGTAAAACGCGTGGCACCGATGCAGGTGACGCAGTTTCCGCACCCATATCCGGCCCTGAAAGGCATTCAGAAACAGCAGCTTCGCTACAAACGGGCCGACGGCGTCGACCTGACGGCCACGCTGTATCTGCCTGCCGATTATAAGAAAGAAAGTGGGCCGCTGCCGACCTTCCTGTGGGCGTATCCGGCGGAGTTCAAGAATAAAGACGCGGCAGGGCAGGTGCAGGGTTCGCCTTACCAGTTCAACCGCATTGGCTACTGGGGAGCCGCCGCTTTTGTGACGATGGGCTACGCCATTCTCGACAACGCCAGCATCCCGATTGTGGGCGAGGGTGACAAGGAACCGAACGATACCTACGTCGAGCAGCTTGTTGCCAGCGCCAAAGCGGCTATCGATGAGGGTGTTCGTCTGGGCGTGGTGGATGCGGGCCGCGTCGGTGTTGGTGGGCATTCCTACGGAGCCTTCATGACGGCCAACCTGCTGTCGCACAGTAATTTATTTAAGGCCGGTATCGCCCGCAGCGGGGCCTATAACCGTACCCTGACGCCGTTCGGTTTCCAGAACGAACAGCGTACTTACTGGCAGGCTCCGCAGGTATATAACGCCATGTCGCCGTTTATGAATGCGGATAAAGTGAAGACCCCGCTGCTGCTCATCCACGGCGAGGCCGACAATAATACGGGCACGTTCCCGATTCAGTCGGAGCGGTATTTCAACGCCCTGAAAGGCTTCGGGGCCACCACGCGGCTGGTGCTGTTGCCCTACGAAAGCCACGGTTACACGGCGAAGGAGTCGCTGCTGCACATGCTGTCGGAGATGAACGGCTGGCTGGAGAAATACGTGAAAAACGCTTCGGCGAATGGCGCAGCGCGGGTCGGCGGAGGAAAGTAAGGGTTTTAACGCAAAGACGCGAAGGGAGCGCAAAGGGCGCAAGGAAAATCTTTGCGATCTTTGCGCTCCCTTCGCGTCTTTGCGTTAAAAATAAATCTACTATCTTTATAGAAAACCCACCGGGCCGCGCAGGCCGAACTACGTACAGGTAACGACGAATAAGCAACTAAACGCCTTCGCCATGAAGCCGTCAATTCTCCTGATATTGTTACTCTGGACGGCGGCTGCCCGGGCGTCGTCGCTGCTGATTCCGATGGATGAGGCGCAGGCCAACCACCTGAAAGCCTACGGCATGGCCTACGCCGTACTGAAAGACGATGGCGAAGTCGACTGGCTGCTCAATTACCGGGGCGGCAGTTTCATGATGAAGCATACGCCCGCCATCGAGTCCGAATGCCGGGTGCGGGGTGTTTCCTACGAAGTAATTTCGGACGCAGCCGCGGCTTCCGTTCTTCAGCAAATCGAAGAGCCGAATGTCAACATGAGCGCCATGAAACTGGTGAAGGCGGCCAAAATCGTGGTTTATTCGCCCGTCAAAATCAGTCCCGCCGAATTCGAGAATACCGACGCTGTGCTGCTGGTCCTGAAATACGCCGAAATCCCGTTCGAAGTGGTTTATGACGAAGAAATCATGAACGGCGAACTCATCAAATATGACTGGATACACCTCCATCATGAGGATTTCACGGGGCAGTTTGGCCGAAACGTGAGTCGGATGACCACCCAGGACATTAAGGCGCAGGAAGACATCGCCCGCAAATTCGGCTTTAAAAAAGTCTCACAGTTGAAACTGGCCGTTGCCAAAAAAATCCGGGAGTTCTGCGCCGGAGGACGCTACCTGTTTGCCATGTGTTCGGGGGCCGAAACGTTCGACATTGCCCTGGCCGCCGAGGGCGTCGATATTGTCGATAGTCAGTTCGACGGCGACGGTGTGGACCCCAATGCACAGTCGAAACTGGACTTCGACAAAACCTTTGCCTTCGGAAATTTCACGCTCGAATCCGGCGGCGGCTATTACGGCATGTCATATTCGAACATCAACGTCGGCTACGAACGCCAGGAGTCGAACAGCTTTTTTCAGTTATTCGATTTTTCGGCCAAATGGGACCCCATTCCAACTATGCTCGTTCAGAACCATCAGGCCGTTATCCGGGAGTTTATGGGGCAGACCACCGCTTTCAAGAAGAGCACCGTTAAATCCAATGCCCTCATTCTGGGTCAGAGCCAGACGTCATACCGGTACATCTACGGGGAAGTTGGCACCGGGCAGTTTGCGTTCTACGGCGGTCATGATCCCGAAGGCATCCGGGGTTTTCACCGCGTCCCGACCGACCTGAATCTGCATCCGCACTCGCCCGGATACCGTCTCATCCTGAACAACGTGCTCTTTCCGTCGGCCCGCAAGAAGAAGCGGAAAACGTGACAAATCGGCCAAACCGATTATTTTTGCGGTTCGATTTCGCTACGTCGAACCGTTTTGTCACTTATGCTTCGAACACATACCTGCGGTGAACTCCGCCTCGAACACGCCAACACCACTGTTTCTTTGACCGGCTGGGTCCAGCGCATCCGCAACATGGGCGGCATGGTCTGGATCGACCTCCGCGACCGCTACGGTCTTACCCAACTCATGTTCGACGAGAGCCAGACCGACGCTGCTCTCATCGAACAGGCCCGGTCGCTGGGCCGCGAATTTGTGGTGAAAGCTACCGGGACGGTCATCGAACGGAAATCGAAAAACCCGAACCTGCCCACGGGCGACGTCGAAATCAAAGTGACGGCGCTGGAGGTGCTGAATCCGGCCAAACTGCCGCCATTCCTTATCGAAGACGAAACCGACGGGGGCGACGACCTCCGCATGAAATACCGCTACCTCGACCTGCGCCGGGCCGCTGTGCGCCGGAATCTGGAACTTCGGCACAAAATGGCCCAGCAGACCCGGACCTATATGGATGGTCAGCAGTTTATCGAAGTCGAAACACCGGTGCTCATCAAATCGACGCCCGAAGGAGCGCGGGATTTTGTGGTGCCGAGCCGCATGAACCCCGGCGAATTCTACGCCCTGCCGCAGTCGCCGCAGACGTTCAAGCAATTGCTGATGGTGTCGGGTTTCGACCGTTACTACCAGATTGTCAAGTGTTTTCGGGATGAAGACCTGCGGGCCGACCGCCAGCCGGAGTTCACACAGATCGACTGCGAGATGTCGTTTGTCGAGCAGGAAGATATTCTGCAGATGTTCGAGGGGCTGATTCGGCATTTATTCAAAACGGTGAAAGGCATCGACCTGCCCGAAGTGCCCCGCATGACCTACGCCGAGGCCATGAGCCTCTATGGTTCCGACAAGCCCGATACGCGTTTCGGAATGCAGTTTGTCGAACTGAAAGGCGCCTTCGACACGGTGGATCTGACGTCGGGCAAGAACTTCGGCGTGTTCGATTCTGCCGAACTCGTCGTGGGTATCAATGCCAAAGGCTGCGCCGGATATACCCGCAAGCAAATCGATGAACTGACCGAGTGGGTGAAGCGCCCGCAGGTGGGAGCCAAAGGGCTGATTTATGTCCGATATAATGAGGACGGAAGCCTGAAATCATCCGTCGACAAGTTTTATTCCGAAGACGACCTGAAGCAGTGGGTAGCGCGTTTCCAGGGGGCGGGCGAACCCTGCGAACCGGGTGATTTGCTGCTCATCATTTCGGGAGATGCGGCCAAAGCCCGGAAGCAGTTGAACGAACTGCGGCTCGAAATGGGCAACCGCCTGGGCCTGCGTAAACCCGACGAGTTCAGCGCCTTGTGGGTACTTGACTTCCCGCTGCTCGAATACGGCGAGGAAGAGGACCGCTGGTTTGCCATGCACCACCCGTTTACGTCGCCGAAGCCGGAAGACGTTCCGATGCTCGACAATCCGGATCACCTGGGGCACGTGCGGGCCAATGCTTACGACATGGTCATCAACGGAACGGAGGTCGGCGGCGGTTCTATCCGGATTTTCAATCGGGAACTGCAGGCAAAGATGTTCGGACTGCTGGGCTTTTCGGATGAGGAAGCGCGGGCGCAGTTCGGTTTTCTGATGGAAGCCTTCGAATACGGCGCACCGCCCCACGGCGGCATCGCCTTCGGTTTCGACCGCCTGTGTTCCATCTTCGGCGGGGCCGACTCCATCCGCGACTTCATCGCCTTCCCGAAAAACAATTCGGGCCGCGACATGATGATCGATTCTCCTGCCCCCATCGCCCCGGCGCAGATGGCGGAACTGAAAATTGCCTCGACAGCGGCTAAGTAACACGGAATGCCATTCCGTGTGATTTTTTATCGTTTAACGAATTCAATCGGGCGGGCCAGGCAATATCTGCCTGGCCTGTTTGTTATAGTAACCCATTGTGAAACCAACCCTGAAACCCCAACTCTTCGCCCACGTTAAAGCGCTCATCGCCGATCGGATGCAGGCGGCCCGCGACGCCATGACGGCGGCGCAGGCGTCGGCCAACGAGGAAGGCAAAAGCTCGGCGGGCGATAAGTACGAGACCGCCCGGGCGATGGGCCAGCTCGACCGCGACATGTTTGCCCGACAGTATGAACAGGCCCGGCAGGAAATGCAGGTCCTCGACCGCCTCGATCAGGCGCAGACGTTTACGACCGGGGCGCTGGGCGCTTTGGTAAAAACGTCGGTGGGCCCATTCTGGCTGGCCGTTAGCGCGGGACCGGTGACGGTGGAGGGGCAAACCGTGATGGTTGTCTCGCCGCGCTCACCGGCAGGGGCGGCGCTGCTGGGCAAACGGGCAGGCGACCGGGTGACACTGGCGGGCAGGATGGCAGAAGTGGAAACCGTGGAATGACGGCTGTTCCGACAAACAAGATAAAGTTGTAGTTTTATTCTCCAACACTTCCTGACCGCAGAATGAAAAAACGCGAACGACTGGCAATTATTCACCAATATTACCCCAACGCCCTGACAACCATCGATGCCGTGAACCGGCTTATCGACTACGTTGAAGAGAACCTCGACCTCGAACCAGCCCAGATTATGCTGGCCGACAGCATCTGTAGCGACGACGTCAACAGCATCCAGTATCCATCGCGGGCGCATGAGTTTCTGGGGCCGTTCAAAATGGGCGGTCTGGACGGTTTTCCGTTTACGGGCCTGACGGGTATGGGGGCTTTTGCCAGTCACGTACCCGACGACGGCGCCGTGTTTATCTACTATGGTCCGCACATCGGCATTTCAAAGACGGGAGCGCTGGGCGAGATCCACCGGATTGGGCAGCACAAAAATTCGGGCTGCTGCGGGGCGGCCAAAGCGGCCCTGTCCAAACTGATGAACAATGCCATCACGGAGGGGCAGGTGACGGAACTGGATTACCAGATGAATACCATCGAACAGATACTTCTGCGGCAGAAAGACCGGATTCTGGGGGCGACGCTGCCCCTTTATGAAGCTACGGAGGTAATTTATGAGGCCATCGACGAGCGCATTCAGGAACTGGTTGCCCGCACCACCTATAACTGCCGGTATGTGCTGCTGGTAGGGGCCATTCTCATCAACAGTGATAGTGACGTAGGCTCATTCAGCGCCACCAAACGCTTCGATCTTATCGACCTGAAAACCGGCGAAAGAAGAAATACGCTGGATGAATATATGCGTAGGTAAGAAACGAAAAGACCGGCCCACCAGCCGGTCTTTTCGTTTCTCAAAACAGCTTCTCATTCGGCGGCTTAACGCCTTTCATGCGCAGGTAGAGCGTGGTCTGGCCCCGGTGGTGCGTCTGATGCTCGAAAGCTTTGGCAAAGGCCATCTCGCGGGTCACATCCTGCCCGAAAACCTTCGTTTTCTCGCCCATCTGGGCGGCACTCATGCCTTTCATGGAGTCCAACACAAAGTCATAGCTGTCCATCACGGCTTTATCGAGGGCGGCTTTGGTATGCATTTCTTCCATTTTCTCCAGGTTTTTGCCTTTCATGGGGTTCTCTTTGCCGCTGGCCGCTGAAGCGAAGGCGTAATTGGCGTTAGCAATGTGCAGCATCTGATCGGCGAAGCTCCGAACGTCGGCGTTTGGCTTGAAATTTGTGCCGTCTTCGGGCATGGCATCCAGATATTCTTTGGTGAACGCTTTAGCCCGCTGCCAGTCGGCCATCATCTGGGCCATGTCGGTAGGCGCATACGCCCGGAAACTCACCAGCAGGCAGAGCAAACCGGGTAAAAACAGGATAAGGGATTTGTTTTTCATGTGATTTGGAAGATTAAGTAGTTAAGCGCCAAAGGTAAAAAGTTGGCAATTTATTCAAAATCGATTCTATAGATTATTCACTCCAGTCGTAAAATAAATTTCCCGGTAAGTATCAAAATCATGTCGTTTCTTCGTTTTTTCAATACGTAAACAACCCGTTTGAATAGAAACTATTTATGCTCTTACCTGCAGAATACGCCCGTTATCAGAAGCACCTCAACCTATCGGAAATTGGTCTGGAAGGTCAGCTCAGGCTCAAAAATACCAGGGTGCTGGTTGTGGGGGCGGGCGGTCTGGGCTGTCCGGTGCTGTCGTATCTGGCGGCGGCGGGCGTCGGCACCATCGGCATCATCGATCCCGATACGGTGGCCGTAAGCAATCTGCAGCGGCAGATTCTTTATACAACCGACCAGGTGGGCCAGCCCAAAGCCGTGATGGCCGCCAACCACCTGCGCAAACTGAATCCAGAAATCCGGCTGAAACCCTACCATGCCGCCCTCGACCGGGGCAATGCCCGCACTCTCGTCGACGACTACGACATCGTAGTCGATTGCACAGACAACTTTGCCGTCCGTTACCTGGTCAATGACGTGTGCGTCCTGCTGGGGAAACCCTTCGTTTATGGAGCCATCCACCGCTTCGAAGGGCAGGTGGCCGTGCTGAACGCCGAACTGGAAGATGGGCGGCGGGGGCCAACCTACCGCTGTCTGTTTCCGGAGTTTCCTAACGAGATGGAAATTCCCAACTGTGCCGAAACGGGCGTCCTGGGTGTGCTGCCGGGTGTTATCGGTACGTATCAGGCCAGCGAAGTCATTAAACTCATTACCGGCATCGGCCAATCGCTGACGGAAGAACTGCTGATGGTGGATCTGCTGGCAATGTCGTTTCAGCGGATTCGGGTGCGTCGCCGGGCCGACGCCGACGAACTGGCCCGTCAGCGCTGGGACGAAAAACCAGCGGAAACGCCGCAGCCTGACGCCCGCAGCATTACGGCTCTCGAACTGGCCGAACGTCTCGACCGGGGCGAGGACCTGTTTCTGCTCGACGTTCGGGAACGCCCCGAATACAACATCTGCCATCTGGAAGGGGCCGTGCTATTGCCGGTCAACCTAATTGCCAGTAATGTACGCCGTATCCCAATCGATCGGCCCGTCGTGGTCTACTGCCATCACGGCATCCGGAGCCAGTATGTGATCGATTATCTGCGCAAGGAACACGGCCTGACCAACCTCATGAACCTGCAGGGAGGCATCCATGCCTGGGCGCGGGACGTGCAGCCGGAAATGGAAATGTATTGACAGGAAATTATTGGGCTAAAGCCCATGTAAAGAATAATGAACCTCGAAAACCCCGGGCTGAAGCACCGGGGCAATTTTGTACCTGAAGGAAGCAACAACTTGCATCAGTCGGGCTACCGTTACATACACATGTTTACAATGACAATTGCCCCGGTGCTTCAGCCCGGGGTAACATGTGAAATTCCTAAGATGTCGACGGGCTTTAGCCCAACAAATCTTCTCACTCCACAATCCGAAACATCATTTTTGCTTTCTCCCGCGAAAACGCGTTGAAGTGCCACCACTCGGTTTCGATGGGCGAAAAGCCCGCCTGCCGCATCACCGACCGCAGAATTTTCCGATTTTCGACCTGCTGACGGGTTAGCTTACCTTTTTTTAACAGTTCTTCTTCTTTTTCGGGATAAGCCAGTTCACCGAAAAAATCATATTTCGTGCCCATATCCAGCGCTCTCCCGTCTTTGGTGGCTATCGTCAGATCGACGGCCCCGCCGTAGTTATGAATGGAGCCTTTGCGCGGGTCGGCTACGTATTTCTGGCGCTCGTTTTCGGGCATATCCGAGAGCGTGTTCCAGAGCTTCCACTGGGCGGCGCGGGGCCGGGCGGCGTCGTAAACGAGAAGACGATAGTTCGGGTGCTTCTTTTTCAATAACTCATTGGCTTTGGCAAGGCGGCGGGCGGCCATCGGCTGCATATAAGCACGGGTGAGGTCGCCATAGACGTCCTTTCCGACAAAATTATCCGTCGTCGAGTACTTCAGTTCCACCAGAATCGAGGGGTCCACTTTCTGAATGTCGACCAGCCCCTGTTTCTGCATAGCCGCTTCGAGCGATTGGGCCATGAGAGAAAGAGTGAGAGAGTGAAAGAGCGAAAGGGTGATGGTCAGGGTTAGCGAAAGAGTTCCGTAACGGTTGTCGAAAGATAGGATAAACCGCTTCATTGCGCCGGGCTAGAGTGATTTTATAGCAAAATGCTGTAAACTTACGGTATTTCTTAACGTAGAAAAGAAGTGAAAAGGAAAACACTGCGCCAGCCTCTGTGATGGCGGAGCCACCCTTTCGCTCTTTCGCTCTTTCGCTCTTTCGCTCTTTCGCTTATGGTTCTCAATTACATCTGGGTAGCATTTTTTCTGATTGCCTTTGCCGTAGCGCTCGTTAAACTGATTTTTTTTGGTGATACCGAAATCTTCAAAACCATTGTCGAAGGGCTTTTTGACTCCTCCAAAGTGGCTGTCATGGACATTGCGCTGCCGCTGGCGGGTGTGATGACGTTCTTTCTGGGGCTGCTCAACATTGGCGAGAAAGCCGGGGCCATCGACTTCCTGGCCCGCATCATCGGCCCGTTTTTCAATAAACTTTTTCCCGAAGTACCCAAAGATCACCCCGCCAATGGGCAGATGATCATGAACTTTTCGGCCAACATGCTCGGCCTCGATAATGCGGCCACGCCGTTTGGTCTGAAGGCCATGCAGAGCTTACAGGAACTGAATCCACACAAGGACACGGCCACCAACGCCCAGATCATGTTTCTGGTGCTGCACACGTCCGGCCTGACCATCATTCCGCTCAGCATCATGGCACAGCGGGCCATTCTGGGAGCCGCCGACCCCTCCGACATCTTCATTCCCTGCCTCATCGGCACCTACGTCACCACCGTCGTGAGCGTACTCATCGTGGCGTTCATTCAGAAACTGAACCTGTTCAACGGTCTGGTGATAGGCTGGCTGGGCGGCATCACGGCCTTTCTGGCGCTGGCGCTCTGGGGACTGTCGGGACTGCCGAAAGAGCAGATTGAGCAGGTGTCCAAAGTGGTTGGTAACGTATTGTTGTTCAGTATAATCGTGTCATTCCTGCTGGGAGCGATCCGGAGGAAAGTCGATATTTTCGATGCGTTCATCGAAGGGGCAAAAGGCGGGTTCGAAACGTCGGTGCGGATCATCCCGTATCTGGTCGGGATGCTGGTGGCGATTGGAGCCTTTCGCAACGCCGGAGCGATGGATTATCTGGTCGGTGGTCTGAAATACCTCATCGGCCTGACGGGCGTCGACACGGATTTTACGGATGCGCTGCCCGTGGCGCTCATGAAGCCCCTGAGCGGCAGCGGGGCGCGGGCGCTGATGATCGATGCCATGAAGCAGTTCGGTCCCGATTCGTTTGTGGGGCGGCTGGTCTGCATTTTTCAGGGTTCCGCCGATACGACCTTCTACATCGTGGCCTTATATTTCGGCTCGGTCGGTATCAAAAAAACCCGTTACGCCATCCTGGCCGGACTGATCGCCGATTTCTGTGGCGTGCTGGCTGGTATTGCGCTGGGGTACTTGTTTTTTCACTAATTATGAAACTTGATGGAACGCGGACGGTTCGCCGCTGCGATGATACGGATTGAGCGGATTGACGCGGATAAAATTCTTATAGCGATACAATCCATAAAAATAATCCGTGTAAATCCGTTTCATCCGTTAAATCCGCGTTCCATCTACAAATCACACTCCAATGAACATTACGCAAGTACGCGAGAATCTGCACCGCCTCATCGACGAAATCGACGATCTGTACGTCCTCAATGGCCTCTACCGCAATCTGGTGTCGGAGAAGCGCCAACTGGAAGAATATAAAGAAGAACAGGCCCGCAAAAGTGGCCGGAGTACCCGCAAAACTGACCGCCGCTAACGCATGATTCAGCCCCGACTGTCGGTTTTCGACCTGATAATGATTGTGGTAAGTCTCGTCATCGGGGTGGGCATTTTCCGGACGCCCGCCATCGTGGCGCAGTCGGCGGGGTCGCCCGAAATCTTTTTTGCGGCCTGGTTGGCGGGCGGACTTGTCAGTCTGTGCGGGGCGCTCACCTTCGCCGAAATCGGCGCACGGTATCACTTTCCGGGCGGTTTCTATAAACTGATTTCCACGGCCTTTCATCCGGTTTTTGCGTTCATGCTCAACTGGGTCATCGTGCTGACCTACGGGGCGGGCAACATGGGCGTGGCGCTCATCGGTGCCGAATACATCAACCCGCTGCTGCCGGAAGCGCTGCAGGGCCGGGCGGGCGTAAACGGCACCGCCATCGGAACGGTCCTGTTTTTCTACGTCGTCAATCTGCTGGGCATCCGCTCCGGTGCCCGGACGCAGAACCTGCTCAGCAGCCTGAAGATTGGCCTGATGCTGCTCCTCTGTCTCGGCATTTTCCTAACGCCGAATCCTGATCGAGTTTCTGCGGCGGCAGTGCAACCGGCTATGTCGTCCGGAATGGCGGCGTTTTTCACGAGCCTGATTGCCGTTTTTTACACCTACGGCGGGTATCAGCAGGTGCTGAATTTTGGGGCCGACATCAAAAACCCGGTTCGGAACACGCCACGCGGCATCATCGGCGGAATGCTGCTGGTGATGACGCTCTACTTCGGTCTAAATTACGCCTATTACCATCAGTTGGGGTTTGCGCAACTGAGTGGGTCGAAACTGGTGGCCGCCGACGTGGCCGAGGCGATGTTTGGCGACTGGGGCCGTAAGCTGGCGTCGCTGGCGATTTTTGTGTCGGTGCTGGGCTATCTGAATGCCAGTCTGCTGTCGCTGCCACGGGTCTATTACGCAATGGCCGACGATGGCATTCTGCCGCCGATTTTCAAAAAAGTGAACGACCGCACCCAGACGCAGGAGTTTGCACTGACGTTTCTGGTCGGCATCATGCTGCTGTCGCTGCTGGCGCTGGGGGCATTTGAGCAAATTGTCAGCTACGTGATGTCGGTCGACAGCATTGCGCTGGCGAGTGCGGCGGCGACGCTGTTCATTTTTCGCCACCGGGTGCGGGGCAGCGATACGCACACCGGCTACCGGGTCTGGCCCTATCCACTGATTCCGATCCTGTTCGTGAGCTTTCTGGTAGTCGTTTCCATCAATGTCGTTCTGACCGACACTGTTCCGGCGCTGATTGGCTGGGGTCTGTTTCTGAGCGGCTGGCCGTTGTATTATCTGCTGAGGCGGTTATTTTGACTTATCGATTAATTATGGACCTTTCCTACATCCTGAACGAACTTGGCGAAGAACGCGGACATTACTTCAATGCCGTTGCGCCGCCTATCATTCAGACCAGTAATTTCACCTTCCCGGATGCCGACACCATGCGGCGGGATTTGGAACGCGAAGACGAGAAACATTTCTACACACGGGGTAACAACCCGACCGTCGAGATTCTGCGGAAAAAAATGGCGGCGCTCGAATCGGCGGAGGATTCGCTCGTGCTGGCAAGCGGGAGTGCGGCCATTGCGTCGGCGGTGATGGCAAACGTCGCCGCCGGTGATCATATCGTCTCGGTCGCCAGACCCTACACCTGGACGAATCGCCTGATGACGAACCTGCTGCCCCGCTTCGGTGTGACGACCACCTTCGTCGACGGCACCAACGTCCGGAACTTCGAGACCGCCATCCAGCCCAATACGAAGGTAATCTATCTCGAATCGCCTAACTCATTCACGTTCGAATTACAGGATCTGGCAGCGGTGGCCGATCTGGCCCGGCAGCGGGGCATCGTGACCATGATCGACAACAGCTATTGCACACCGCTCTACCAGCAGCCCATCTCATTGGGCGTCGACATTACGCTGCATTCGGCGTCCAAGTATCTGGGTGGGCACAGCGACGTGGTGGCCGGTGTCATCTGCGGGACGCGAGCGATGATGAAGAAGATTTTCTATTCGGAATACATGACGCTGGGCGGCATCATCTCCCCCCAGAACGCCTGGCTGCTCATTCGGGGCCTGCGGACGCTCCCGCTGCGGCTCCAGCACAGCAACGACAGCGCCCGGAAAGTCGTGTCGTTTCTGGAGCAGCACCCGGCCATCGAGCGGGTATTTTATCCCTTTTCTGAAACGCATCCGCAGCATGAACTGGCCCGAAGGCAGCAGACGGGCTGCGGCGGCCTGCTGACTTTTCAACTGAAAACCCGCCGAATTGCCGACGTCGACCGGTTTGCCAATTCATTAAAGCGGTTTTTGCTGGGTGTGTCGTGGGGCGGGCATGAGTCGCTGGTGTTTCCGGCCAGCGTGGTGTTTCCCGCCGAAGGCCCCGCCGACCCCGACGAGGAGGGCTATCGGCGGGTGCGGCTCTACATTGGTCTGGAAGATCCGGACGTGCTGATTGAGGATTTGCGGCAAGGGCTGGATCGTATTTAAAAATATTGCTGCACGGCCTTGGCAAAATGCGGGAAGGCCACTTCGGGGTCCTGAAGATCCGGGTGCCACATTTTTTCCCATTCGAAGCTGTAATAGCCCTTGTAACCACCTGCCGTCAGGGCGTTTATGGCTTCGGCCAGGGGCACTTCGCCTTCGCCCAGCAGCACGTACTGGAGCTTGCCGTCCACCGTCCGGGAATCTTTCAGGTGCGTGTGCCGGATGTATTTTTTTAGTTTCCGATAAACGTCTGCCGGGGGTTCTTTCGTGACGTTCCACATATTGGCAATGTCCCAGATCAGGCCGACGTGCGGATGGTCGGCGGCGCTCATAATCTGGTGTAAAAGATTCATGTCCACCACTTTGCCGTGCGATTCCAGCAGCACACTCACCGGACTGCGTTCGGCAAATTTTCCCAGTTCCACCAAGGCGCCGATAATCAGGTCGATGGTTTGCTGACGGTCCTGGTCTTTGGGCAGGTCGTTGGGAAAAACGCGGACGTAGGGGCATCCCAACGGTTCGGCCAGTTCGATGAAGCGTTTGGCATGATCCAACTGCTGCTGCCGTTTGGCCGCATCGGCAATGTGCAGATTGGCTGAAGAACCCAGGCCAATGGTCGTCAGACCTTTGTCCTGCAAAAGTCGGCGGGTGGCTCTGGCCCGTTCTGGTGTGCTGAACTCCGGGCGTTTGGGCAGATCGAGTTCGCCCTCCAGCCCCCGGAATTCGATGCCTTTATAGCCATTATCGACGGCGGAGGTGATGATTTGGGTCAGCGTCCAGCGGGGGCAGCCCAGCGTCGAAAAGGAGAGCAGGGGTTTGGCTTTTTTCTGGGCCAGTACGGGACCAGTCAGGGCCAGGGCGGCGGCTCCGGCAGTTGTGGTCAGGAAGGTTCGACGAGTTTGCATAGACGTGAAAATCAATCGCTTTCGGTGTAGTTCAGGTCTTTGTGAAACGTTTCTTCCATAAAATACAGGGCCAGCAGCGCCAGCCCGGCGGTGAGCAGGCCAACCGCCAGCGCACTGTTCAGCACACCAAAATATTCTTTTCCCAGTACGAAAAGCGACGTCAGCGGAATGACGGCTCCACGGACAAAATTGGGCACCGTAGTAGCGACGGTGGCCCGCAGATTGGTGCCGAACAGTTCGGCGGCGATGGTCACAAACAAGGCCCAGTAGCCATTGGCGAAGCCCAGAAACACGCAGATGAGATAGAACGTGTCGACGTCGCGGACGGGAGCCAGCAGATAAATCAAAACGAAAATCAGCGACAGCAGAATAAAGCCCAGAATGGCTTTCTTGCGGCTGCGCAGGCGCTGGCTGAGCAGGCCGCTGGCAATATCGCCGAACACCTGCCCGGCAAAAGCCAGCATCACCGCCCGACCCGCAACCACCGGCTCCGACAGCCCGATGGCCTGCCCGAACTCAGGCGAAAACGTAACCAGAATACCCACCGCAAACCAGATGGGCAGCCCCACCAGAATACATTGCAAGTACTTGATAAATCGATTTTTATTGGTAAAAAGCATCAGCAAATCGCCCCGCTTCACCTGACGTTCTTTCACCGTTTCGAAAATCCGGGACTCCAGAATGTTGAACCGCAGTACAAGCAGCATTAGTCCCAGCCCGCCGCCGATGAAGTAGGCATTACGCCATTCGAACCAATCGGCCACAAAGTAGGCCATGATAGCCCCCAATACGCCCATCGTGGCGACAATCGTGGTGCCATAGCCCCGGATTTGTTTGGGCAGCACCTCCGTCACCAGCGTCACCCCGGCCCCTAGCTCACCCGCCAGACCCACGCCTGCCACAAACCGGAGGATGGCGTATTGGTTCAGGCTGGTAACGAGACCGTTGCCGATGTTAGCCAGCGAGTAGATTAGAATCGACCCGAACAGCACCGACAACCGGCCCCGTTTGTCGCCCAGCACACCCCAGAAAATGCCGCCCAGCAGCATGCCAGCCATCTGCATGTTCAGGAGCATGATGCCGTCGGGCAGGAGCCGGTCGGGCGGGGTGCCGATGGCCTGCAGACTCGGCACCCGCACGACAGAGAACAGAAACAGGTCGTACATGTCCACCAGATAGCCCAGCGCCGCCACCATGACGGGTAGCTGGAGAAGTTGTTGGGCGAGCGTGCGCGGCTCTGTTTTTGGTTGCTGAATCATATGGGTTAAATGATTTATATCACGCAGAGGCGCGGAGTCGCAGAGTTTTAGAGTAAATAGAGGGATTAGAGGGATCAAATTGAAACTCCCTAAAAAAACTCTCTGCGGCTCTGCGTCTCTGCGTGAGACAACTTACAACCTCGGAATCGTCAATCCCCCGTCGACCAGAATCACCTGCCCGGTCGAATACGGAAAATCGCCGCGAGCCAGCGCCGCTACGGCCCGGCCCACGTCGTCGGGCCGTCCCCAGCGTTTCTGAACGCAAAGGCCATCCCCAATCAGTTTATCGTATTTTTCGGTGACGCCCGCCGTCATGTCGGTGCGGATGATGCCGGGCCGGACTTCGTACACCGGAATGCCAAACTCGCCCAGCCGGGCCGCAAACAGTTGTGTCATCATGCTCAGCCCCGCCTTCGCCACACAGTATTCGCCCCGGTTGACGGAGGCCACCGTTGCCGATATAGACGAGATAGTGACGATGCACCCCTCAAAATCCGGCCCTTCCGCCTGCTGCTGAATCATCCAGTTCGCCACGGACTGCGTTAGAAAGTAAGGCCCCTGTAGGTTTGTACTCACAACTTGCTGAAAACTTTCTTCGGTAGCGTCCAGAATGTCCCGGCGCTCCTGAGGCGCTACGCCCGCGTTGTTGACCAGCACGTTGAGCCGCCCGAAATGCGAACGAATCCGGTCCAGCATGACCGTCCGGGCCTGGCGGGAAGCCACGTCGCCGGGGCAGTAGATAACCTCCGAACCCCGTTCCCGAAGATTGTCCAGTGCCTCCCGGACGGCTTCTTCGGGGCGTATACCGTTGATCGCCAGGTCGAACCCGGCCTCGGCCAGACGTTCGGCGATGCCGTAGCCGATGCCCCGGCTGCCGCCTGTGATGAACGCTACTTTTTTGGTCATGGGTAAGTGGGTAATTGGCCCATCACGAATCCTTCAAGGCTTTCAACGCCTCCGCTTCGGGTCGTTTTTTATAGAGTGGGTCAAGCGGGTAGCAGCCCGAAATCAGGCCGTTGCGCGGGGCGGTGGTACAGTCGGAGAATGTCCGGCAAATCAGGTTGCGAACCAACGACCGACCCGCCGTCATATCGGCGGGCATGGTCGGGTAGGAGAGGACCATACGCCCGAAACCTACGCTGTCGGCCATGTTGTTCCGGAGTACGTACTGCGCCACATTGGGCAGCCATTCCTGTAGATATGAATAGCCCGACCCGATAATGACCAGTTCCGGAAATGCCTTTTTTAGTTCGTAAGTCACGTCTATCTGCCGTTTGACGCCCAGGAGCGGGTCTTCAGGTGGCAGGTAGCCATCCGAAGGCGGAAACAGGGCGGGGCGCATCAGGTGCGGGTTGTAGTAGGGACTCCCGCCCGTAATGCACACCAGTTGAATCCCCAGCGATTCCACCAGCGCCAGCATCGCCTTTGTCTCTGTCAGGTCGACACCCAATCCGTTTGCTTGTCCGCCAAATGTAAATGGGTATGTGTCGGCGGGTTCGGGAATGCCCACTTCATCGGGGCCTTTTTTGAACGGCAGAAAGTCGAAGGCACTCAGGCGGATAGCGATTTCCAGCCCCGGAGCGGCCTGTCGGATGCCCGCCACAATGCTGCGCAGATAGCGGGTCCGGTTCTCGAAACTACCCCCGTATTTGCCGGGGCGCTCCACGGCGCTCAGGAACTCATGGCCCAGATACCCGTGGCAATGTTTGATGTCGACAAAATCGAAACCGGCCTTCCGGGCCAGCACCGCCGCCTCGACGTAGTGCTCGATAATCCGGTCGATTTCCTCGTCCGTGAGCGTGGGGTAATCCGCCTCCATGCCGAATCGCTGGTTCAGAAACGGATGCGCATACAGAATTTTCGACTCGAACTGCTTGTGGCTGTGCGGTTTGCAGAATCGCCCCGAATGGGTTAGCTGCAGGCCGATGAGCAGGTCGCTAGTCTCGCCGAAGGCTGCGGCATGATTGTCCAGAATCAGTTGCCGCAGAGCTACGAAATCCGGGAAAGTCTCCTCATTCAGCACTAACTGGTTGGGATTGGCCTTACCCGAATGGCAAACCGCCACTGCCTCGCAGCCGAATAGGAGTTTGGCCCCGCTCACGGCGAACTTATGCCATCGGTTACGGGTCAGTTCGGAAGGTCGACCGTCGGTGGTGCCGTCCCAGCCTTCCATCGGCAGAATGCAGAGGCTGTTCCCGATCACTTTGCCCGATTTGAGCCGAATCGTTCGGTTAAACGGGCTGTCGTCGGGGGGCAGCAATGTTTCATCAAACGGCAGATCGATGGCGTTCGTCAGCAGATAGTTACGCAGGTCTTCAGCCGTTTTTAGCTGCGCCATGCGGGGGTATTTGGGTTTATATTTCGCGCTCATTGGGATGGCGAATGGATGAAACGCGGGGATGGAACGCGGATGACACGGATGAGGCGGATTGACACGGATTTCCTTGTAAGACTATACGAAAAACCATCCGTGGTCATCCGCCTCATCCGCGTTCCATCCCCGCGTTTCATCATCACAGACAGTTGAAAAAAGTATAATAGCGTTCGTCGCTACCTATGCGCTGGACGTAAAGCGCCAGTTCCCGCAGGTGATAATCGCCCCACATGCTCGACTCGCCGTAGGGTATCGGGCTGCCGTCGGGCACATAATCCCAGCCGTTGGGTCGGTGATAAATCGAATGGAGCAGCAGCCCCTGATGCGCTGAATCGGTGCTCAGATACGGCTCATCCAGGAGTGTGTTCAGCACGGTCAGGCCCGCCTGCCAGTACCGCCCTCCGTCCTCCCCATCATTCCTTTTCTCCTTTCCTGCTTTTCCGCCCGGCGGCCCGGCCCCTTTCTCCTTCAGGTATTTACCCAGCCGGAGCAGGCCCTGTGCTCCGATGGCGGCGGCTGAGCTGTCGACCGGCTCGAAGGCGTTGAACGGGTCGGCGGGACGGTCGAGGTAATCGCCCAGCCGGTGCAGATTCGGAGCGCCCGTGTCCCAGTACGGAATGCCGTCGGTCGGCGTATGTCCGATGTAAAAATCGCAGGTAGCGCGGGCAGCTTTGAGCAGAAACGTCTCGATGGCTTCCCGTCCGCCGAGTGGCTCCAGTTCGTCGTCGCTGAGCGTGGCAATGTATTCCAGTTGTTCCGGAAAGCCGCACATGGCCCAGGCCAGGCCCCGCGTCCAGGTGGTGAAACCCGAATAGCCCTGCTGCGAGTTAGGGCAGCGAAAAGCCCCGTCTTTCGTATTGAAAACGCTCTCGTGCGCCGTGCGGCCCCACAGGTCGTAGCTGTCGCGGCCTTCGCCGTAGAAAACCGAATAGTCCGCCGTGGCCCGCATGTGCTGGATTGCCCGTTCGAGCAGGCTGATGCGGACGTCGCCTTCGCCCTGAAACACGTGTCCGAGACTATGGCTCAGCACCAGCGCCCGGCAGGAGCGTATGGTGTCGACAAAGAGCGAATGCGGGCCATTGAACGAATGGATGAACCCGCCGTCCGATCCACCTTCGCGGGTTTTGATGGTCGTCCAGCGGCCCGCCTGCACCGCCCCGGAGATTTTCAGGGCCAGTTCGTAGAAGTTCTGTTCCGACTCGTCGTACGGCAGTTTGCCTTCCCGCATGAGCCGCAGGAGATTGCCGTAGGTGCTGACGTTGTTGAACCCGTGGTCATGCACACCGATATGGCTGACGTGCGGAGCCATGACCTCCACGGTCTTCCGGCGGCCCATGTCCAGAAAGTAAGTCTCGCCGGTGGCGTCGAATTGAAGAATGGCCGAACCGTACTGAAATCCCTGCGTCCATTCGGTCCAGCCACGGGTGGTGTATCGGCCCTGAACGGTGAAAACCGGCGAACCTTTGGTGGTGTCGTACTGCGCATCGATAAGGCGGATTTTCTGGCCCGAAAGCGCCCAGAAGCGGGTCAGTTTCTGGCGTAAGTCGGCGGGGGTAAGTTGATAATTGATTTGAATCATTCGCAGAATCGGGGTTTTGGCAGGATCGGTTTAGAATATCTCTTCAAAGGGACTTTTCGGGCGGGCCTACCCGTTCACGGGTGAATGTCATTATTTCGTTACTTTTGCGAAGAATACTCACCTCTGCTTATCATGCCGTTACCCCGTTTCCTGCGTTTTCGCCTTCGTCAGGCACTGCTGTCGGTGGCTGTCTGTTTTTTGCCACAACTCCTTTCTGCTCAGACGCTTCCCTCGTTTCTGCGGGCCAATCCCCGCTGGGTCGATTCGGTGTTCAACGCCCTGACGCCCGATGAGCGCATTGCGCAATTGTTTATGGTGGCGGCTTATTCCAACCGCGACCGGGCGTATGAAGACTCGCTGATGAATATCGTCCGGACATATAAAATCGGGGGGCTGGTGTTTTTTCAGGGCGGACCCATCCGGCAGGCGCGGTTCCAGAACCGGCTGCAGACCGTCGCCAATGTGCCCATGCTGATCGCGATGGACAGCGAATGGGGCATTGCCATGCGGCTCGACAGCACCGTGCGGTTTCCGTATCAGATGACGATGGGTGCCATGCAGGGCCGCGAAGACCTCATCTACAAAATGGGAGCAGCCATCGCCCGGCAGAGCCGCCGCCTGGGTATGCACGTCAATTTTGCGCCCGTCGCCGACGTCAACAATAATCCCAACAATCCGGTCATCAACTTTCGCTCGTTTGGCGAAGACAAGGAGGATGTCACCCGCAAGGCGCTGGCCTACATGCAGGGAATGCAGAATAACGGGCTGCTGACCTCACTGAAACACTTTCCCGGTCATGGCGACACCGGCACCGACTCGCATTATGACCTGCCAAAAATCAGCCACGACCGCCAGCGGCTCGAAGACCTTGAACTCTATCCGTTCCGGAAGCTGGTCGATGCGGGTGCCGCCGGGGTCATGGTGGCGCACCTGAACATTCCGGCCCTCGATACCACCCGCAATCAGCCCAGTACGCTCTCCCGGAAAATCGTCACCGACCTGTTGAAGAATGATTTGGGCTTTACGGGCCTGATTTTCTCCGACGCCATGAACATGCAGGGCGTCACCAAATATTACCCTTCGGGCGTAGCCGACCGGCTGGGACTGGAAGCGGGTATGGACGTGCTGGAGTTTACGACAGACGTAGGGAAAGCCATTCAGGAGGTGAAAAAGGCAATTGCGGAAGGTCGGCTGACGCAGGCCGACATCGACGCCCGCTGCCGCAAAATGCTGGCCGCCAAAGCCTGGGTCGGTCTGGATCGCTATAAGCCGGTCGATTTGATGAATCTCACGCGGGATTTGAACGAACCGGAGTCGGAACTGATCAACCGCCTGATGTCGGAAGAAGCGATGACGCTGTTGAAAAATGACGGCAATCTGCTGCCGCTGACCGATCTGGACAAGCTGAAAATTGCCACCGTCTCGCTCGATGCTGACCGCCCGACGGCCTTCCAGCAGATGCTGTCGAATTATACGTCCATGACGCATTATAACCTGACGTCGGCCACCCCCGACACGACCGTACAGCGGATTTTTCGGGAATTAGGCGATTACAATCTGATTCTGGTCGGAGCGCACCTGAACAACATCCGACCGAGCGCCCGCTACGGCATCATTCCCAAAACGGCGGGTTATCTCAAAGACCTTACGGCGACGGGCAAGGCCGTGGTGTCGGTATTCGGCAATCCGTATGCACTCGGCAAACTCGAAGGACTGGAGAACGCCCGGTCGCTGGTTCTGGCCTATCAGCTAACGAATTACACCGAAGAACTGGCGGCGCAACTGATTTTTGGGGCCATTGGGGCCAAAGGCAAACTGCCGGTTACAGTCAACGAACGTTACAAACTCGGCGACGGCATTCCGACCAGAGCCATTGGCCGACTGAAATACACGATTCCGGAAGAAGTGGGCATCGATTCACGGTTTCTGGCGGCCCGCATCGACTCGGTCGTGAACGTGGGCCTGACCCAGAAAGCGTTCCCCGGCTGCGTGGTGCAGATGGCAAAAGACGGCAAGGTGATTTTCCGGAAAGCCTATGGCCGACACACCTACGAAGGCCTGACCCAGACCCGACTTACGGACCTGTTCGACATGGCGTCCGTTACTAAGATCAGCACCTCGACCCTGGCGCTGATGCGGCTTGTCGACGAAGGGAAATTCGACCTGGACAAAACGATGGCCGACTACCTGCCCGACTATCGGAAGTCGAACAAGGCCAATCTGGTCTGGCGCGACGTGCTGACCCATCAGGCCGGACTGCGGGCCTGGATTCCGTTCTGGCGCGATGCCCTCGAACCCGACGGCACCTGGAAGAGAAAAACGTTCAGCAATGAAAAACGCGGACCGTATAAAATTGAAATCACCGATGATCTGTTTCTGCACCGGCGCTATCACAAAACCATTTTCGAGCAGATTAAGGAGTCGCCGGTCAGTGAGAAAAAAGAGTACGTATACAGCGACCTGTCGTTTTATCTGTATCCGCGCATCGTAAAGCGGCAGACGAAGCAGGATTTTGAGGACTATCTGAAAGAGAATGTCTATGAACCGCTGGGCGCTGCGACGCTGACGTTCAACCCCCGCCGGTTTCATCTGCTGTCGAGCATCGTTCCGACGGAATATGACTCGGTTTTCCGGAAAACGCTGATTCGGGGACGTGCTCATGACGAGGGAGCGGCCATGCTCGACGGACTGTCGGGGCACGCGGGACTTTTCGGTACGGCCAATGACCTGATGAAACTCATGCAGATGTATTTACAGAAAGGTACTTACGGCGGTCGGCAGTATGTCAGCCCGCAGACGCTGACCGAGTTTACACGCTATCAATTTCCGGAAAAAGGCAGTCGGCGGGGCATTGGGTTCGATAAACCGACGTTCAAATATTCCGGCAATGCAGCACCCAGCGCCAGCGCCATGAGCTACGGGCATTCGGGCTTTACGGGGACATTTACCTGGAACGACCCACAATATAATACGAGCTACGTCTTTCTGTCGAATCGGGTGTATCCGACCCGTAACAACAATAAGATCATCGATCTGAACATTCGGACGGCGGTTCATGAAATGCTTTACGAGGCCATCAGACGCGGTCCGGGTCCGGTTCTGTCATCGGTGCTGTTTCAATGACACCCATTCTTCAGTATCAGGGCGAACTTTACCAGTTTCTACGGCAGTTTGCCCTGATGCTCAACCCGTATGCCAACGTACTCTGGCGGGCGTCGGCGGTGGCGTATCTGGCATTTCTGACCTTCGCAGCGCTGGAGATGCCGAGCCGCCGCCGCATCGGTGAGTGCATGTTCATAACGGTGCTGCTGTCGGGCATGGCGCTGCTGCGTCTGCCGGGCCTGCTGTTTCCCGATTTGAACCCCGACGAGGGGCAGTGGCTTGCCAGCGCCGGTACGCTCATCGCCGACCCACGTTTCTGGATTTCCGTTGACGGCACCACCAGCGGGCCATTGAATGTCTACCCGCTGACGTTACCCTACTTTTTGGGTCTTTCTCTGGACTATGCTACCCTGCGGCTCGTGGGTCTGCTGCTCGGCTGGGTGCCCGCGCTGGGCTTTCTGTACGGTGCTTTCAAAACGCAGTTTGCCGAAACGACAGCCCGGCTGGCGGTGCTTCCGGCGGCAGTGGCGCTGACGTTCATGCAGGTGGGCGACGGCGTGGCCTACAACAGCGAGCATTTTCCTTCGGCCCTGCTGGCGCTGGGGCTGTTTCTGCTGATCCGTCTCCGGCGAAACCCGCCGACCCGCTGGAACGTTCTGGCTCCCGGCTTTGTGCTGGGCTGCGTTCCTTACACCAAACTACAGGCTGTTCCGATAGCCCTGTTTCTGGCAGGCGTGGGGTTGCTTTTGCTACTCAAACAGCGAAAAACCATCCTGCACTACTTCATCGGTGGCCTTCTGCCGACGGCCCTCGTTCTACTTTATGTATGGTTGGCGGATGGGTTTGATTTCTTTTACCATTCGTTCATTCTGGCGAATCTGGGCTACGCGCAGACGGGCAGTTTCGGCCACGGCGTCGAAAGCTGGCCGGAAAAGCTGACGTATCTGCTGCCGCTGATCTACACCGGGCTCCCCTCGACCCGGATGTTTTACACCCTGTTGCCGCTGCTCATACTGTTAGGCATCGGGCTGTGTCTTCCCAAAAATCAACCTCTGCCGATGCGCTGGGCATTCGGTTTATCGGCGGTCTGGCTGGGAGTGGCCGTGTATGCGACACTGCAAACGGGCAATCGGTTTTTTCATTACCAACTGGTTGCCTTTGTCCCGGCCTTCTGGCTGGCGGGCGTAGTGCTGGTTCTGGCGTTACGGATCAGCCGGGGTGCGGTTTTGCTGGCCGCCGTGGGAGTGTGGCTGGCTTTGCTGGTGCTCTGGCCGGGCCTGACCTTTGCCTGGAACGGCCACGACATGCTCTCGATGCTGCGGGGCGGGCAGACAACGCCGCTGGCACAGCCGAATCTGGTGGCAGCGATTCGGGCGCAATCCCGGCCCAACGAAAAAATGGTGGTCTGGGGCTGGCTCAACCGGCTGCACGTCGAAACGGGTCTGCTGATGGGGTCGCGGTTTATTCCATTATATTACCCGGTCGTTCCGGGCGAACTGCAGCCGTATTTCATGCGGCTCCACGAGGCCGACATTCGCCGGAATCGGCCCCGAATTTTCGTCGATACGACCCCGCTTTTTCCGGCCTATGCGGATTTTACGCCGGATCGGTATCCGGGGATTGTGCAATTATTGAGAGAAGAATATCGGTTTGTGGGTGAGTTTGATGGAGCGAGGTTGTATGTGAGGAAATAGTCTCACGCAGAGGCGCAGAGCCGCAGAGAGTTTTTGAGAGGCTCAATTTAACTTCTTTGTTCACTCCAAAACCTCTGCGGCTCTGCGTCTCTGCGTGAAACCCTTCAGAAAATCATGAAAAATACACTCCCTTCTCCCGGCGTCGATTCCACTTTCAACTGACCGCCGTGGAGCTGCATAATCTGCCGGGAGAGACTGAGACCGATGCCGCTGCCGGTTTTTTTCGTCGTAAAAAACGGAATAAAAATCTTCTCCAGCGCCTCGGGTTCGATGCCGGGGCCGTTGTCCGATACCCGGATGATGGTGCGGCCTTCGCTGACCTCGGTTTCGAGCTGAACGGTGGGCGAGGTCGTCTCGGACAGGCTCTCCACGGCATTCTTCAGCAGATTAATGAGTACCATCTCAATCTGTCCGGCATCGGCCATGACCGTGAGCTGAGCGGATGGGAGCGGGGCGACAAACCGGATGTTTCGCTGCTGCATGTCGGGCTGTACTAACTGAATGACGTAGCGCAGCAATTCGGCTACTGATATTTCGCTCAGACGGGGCTGTGGTATGGCCGTAAAACTTCGGTAGGCTTCTACGAACCGCATGATGCCGTTACCCCGCTGTTCGATGGTTTTGAGAGCATCGCGCAAATCGCCGACCGAATCGTCGGAAGCACCGTTCAGCTCCTCATTGACAATGAGCTGCATGGTTCCGACCAGCGACACAATCGGCGTGATGGAATTCATGATTTCGTGGCGCAGCACTTTCGTGAGGTTCTGCCAGGCGTCGAGTTCTTTCTGCTGCAATTCCGAGCGAATGTTTTGCAGCGACACGATGGTAACCGGTCGGCCCCGCAGGCTGACCACCGAACACCGGACGGTGATTTCCTGCTCCTGCGCCGTCCGATAAACGGCGGGTGTGCTGATCTGGGTCGTCTGGAGAATCGTCAGCAGTTGTGGATGGGCGGATTGGAGTTCGCTAAGTTTGCGGAGGCGGTAGATGCCCAGCAGCCGCAGGGCCGCCTGATTGACCATCTCCACGTTGCCCGTGTTGTCGTAGGTCAGCAGGCCGACGCCGACGTGCTGCACGATGGTGTTGACGTAATGCAGGTTCGCTTCTTTTTCGGCCCGGGCCTGCCGGAATGCTTCCAGCACTTCGTTGAATTGCTGATTGAGGTCCCGGAAACTGGTTCCAAGCCGGTCGTCGGCCCGGAACGCCAGCGCAAAATCCGAATATCGGACCGCTTCCAGAAAACGCGTCAGTTTCCGGTTGAGGCCCGTCAGATAATGATAGAGACTGAAAAATACGACAACCTGAATCAGGAGAACCACAAGCAGAAATAGCCAGTTGCTGGTTTTCAGGTAGATGTAAGCGCCCGCCCCCGACAGTGCCGCCAGCAGAAGCAAACGCCAGAGGACGCCGAGTGCAAAATAATAACGGTTCATGCTGCGGGCTTCATGAGTGATTGAGTGATTGGTGATTGAGTGATTCAGGCAAGTGGGTAAGTAGGGAATTGGGAATTGGATTTTCCATAAACATCGGCACCAATTACGTAGTCACCAATCGCTCAATTACCAATCACCAATCACGCAATCATCTACATTCCATATTTTTCCAGTCGACGGTAAAGCGCCTGCCGTGATAGACCCAGCTCGCGGGCTACGTCGCTGATATTGCCGTGATAGCGCTGCATGGCCTGCTGAATCATCTGTTTTTCCATGTCTTCCAGTTGGATGGCGTCCCGCACGGGATTGGACGGCGTTGCCGACGAGTGGGCGTTGAAAACGAAATCAGTGGGTTCGAGCGTGGGTCCGTTCGACAGAATAACGGCCCGCTCGACGGCATGCTGCAACTCCCGGACATTGCCCGGCCAGTTGTATTGTTTCATGGCCCGCACCAGCGCCGGACTCAGCGAGCTGACGGAGCGATTGTATTGTTTGCGGTATTGTTTCAGAAAATGTTCGGCCAGCATCAGCATGTCGTCGCCGCGCTCACGCAGCGGAGGCAGCCGCAGTTCAATCGTGTTGATTCGATACAGCAAATCCTGCCGGAACGAGCGGTCGCTGACGCGTTCGTAAAGGGGGGCATTGGTGGCGCAGATTAGCCGGACATCGATGGTTTTGGGTTTGTTGGAACCTACCCGCGTCACCTGCCGCTGCTGCAGCACCGACAGCAGCCGGGCCTGTTGCGGTAAGGTAATGTTACCGATTTCGTCCAGGAAAATAGTGCCGCCATGCGCCTCCTCGAAACGGCCCGCCCGGTCATCGCGGGCGTCGGTGAAAGCCCCTTTGACGTGCCCGAACAATTCACTTTCGAACAGATTTTCGCTGAGAGCGCCAATGTCGACCGCGACAAATGGTTTGTCGCGGCGGTGGGAGCGCTGGTGCAGCAGCCGGGCCACCACGTCTTTACCGGTGCCGTTTTCGCCCAGAATCAGTACGTTGGCATCGGTTTCGGCTACGCGCTCGATGGTGTCCGTAACGGTCCGCATGGCGGGTGACTGCCCAATCAGCAATGACCCTACGCCGCCCGCCGATCCTTTTTTAGAAATTGAACCGCCTTCCGTGCCCTGACTGCCCGCCGGTGTGCCGGGCTGACTTTTAGCCGTTACGCTCTCGATGGTTGCCAGCAACTTTTCGTTCTGCCAGGGTTTGAGCACAAAATCTCTGGCCCCCACCTTAATGGCCCGCACGGCCATTTCCACGTCGCCGTAGGCCGTGATCAGAATGACGGCGGCCTGGGGATTGATGTCCAGAATGCGGTCGAGCCAGATGAACCCCTCGCGGCCGCTATTGACGTCGCGGGTGAAATTCATATCGAGCAGAATAACGTCATACTGCCCGTTGGTAACCAGAAAAGGAATGCGTTCGGGGTTTTTCTCGACATCCACATGACCAAAATGACGTTTTAGTAACAATTTGGCCGCCATCAGCACGTCGGGGTCGTCGTCAACGATAAGGATTTTCACAGAGTATTGGATAATTGGCTGTTGTTTAGCTGGCAATCCTCACGAATATACGTTCTTGTCAAGTCTTGTCCGATTTCGGACGTTTATTTGTCCAATGATGGACAAGAAGTATATTCCGTTCTTTTGGTAAGTGTCTGTAATTCAACGGTGCTTCACTGTGGCACAGCAATTGAATACCGTTTAACAGATGCATATAGTATGAAATTCGTTGCATCTGACATTTGCTTTCTGCCTATTGTTTTTGTATCGATTATGGACCGCGTATTACCTAAACGATTCTGGACGCAGCAACGCATTGCCCTGGCGGGCGGCGCTGCTGTATTGATTGGTCTGCTGGTTTACACCTTTCTGCTGGCCGACACCCGTTCTAAATTAAACGTCGAAAAAGATAAAATCACCATTTCTACCGTCTCGACGGGTCCTTTCGAGGAATTCATTGCTGTAACCGGGGTTGTGCAGCCGCTGAAGACCATTCGCCTCGACGCCATCGTGGGGGGCTACGTTACGCAGAAACTGGTAGAAGGCGGCACGATGGTGAAAAAAGGCGACATCATCCTGCGCCTGGAAAATCAGACGCTGAAACTGAACTTTCTGCAATCGGAGACGGAGGCCAACCGACTCGTCAACGACCTGCAAAACACCCGTCAGCAACTCCGGGTGCAGCGGTTTACACTTCGCCGCACACTTTCGGACCTTGATTTCCAGCTCGATCAGGCAAAGGATACCTACGAACGCCAACTGAAGCTCTACCGCGACAAGGCCATTTCGGAGCAGGAGTACCTGACGGCCAAGCGGGCGCACGACCGGCTGGTCGACCAGCGGCGTATCGAAATCGAGTCGCAGAAGTATCAGGAGCAAAACGCCAACATGCAGATCAAGCAACTGGAAGGCACACTGGCCCGCACCCAGCGGAACGTGTCTCTCTGGCAGCAGACGCTGGAAAATCTGGTGGTGAAGGCACCCGTATCGGGGCTGCTCTCCAGTATCGACGTGGAGGTAGGCTCCAACATCAGTCAGGGACAGAACATCGGTCAGATTGACGACCTCGACGGATTCAAGATGCGGGTTGGTATCGATGAGCATTACATCAGCCGCATTTTTCCCGGTCTGAAGGGTTCCTTCGAGTTCAACGGGCAGACTCATCCGCTGGAAATCAGCCGGGTGTATCCGGAGGTCCGGAACGGGCGTTTCGAGGTCGATATGATTTTTGCCAAAGACGGCGCTACCTACAAGGCACCTCAGGGCATCAAGCGGGGGCAGTCGTCGCCGCTGCGTCTGGAACTGGGCAAAGCCAGCAAAGCCACGCTGCTGGCTGTGGGCGGGTTTTTCTCCGATACGGGCGGCAACTGGGTCTACGTAGTGGATGAGTCGGGCCAGCGGGCCGTGAAGCGCAACATCACCCTGGGCCGTAAAAATCCAGAGTTCTTCGAAGTACTGGACGGCCTGCAGCCCGGCGAACAGGTGATTACCAGCAGCTACGAGAATTTCGGAGATAATGAGGTGTTGGAATTTTAAGGAGGAAAGCAGAAAAGGAGGAAAGCAGAAAAGGAGGAAAGCAGAAAAGGAGGAAAGCAGAGGGGGTGTAATGGATACTCAAAATCTTTTCTTTCCTACCCTCCTCCTTTTCTGTTTTCCTACCCTCCTCCAAACTTCTCCAGCCTCACTTTTATGAGATTCTGGAGCATTGAAGAAATGAGTCGACTTTTACTGAGAAGACGCTGGCCGGTCGCAGCGTCCAGAATGTCTACCGCGATGGCTAAATGTATCTGAGTGCGTAATTCACCATTCGATCCTTTGGCGATGCGGAGATACCGAACGAACTCTTTGTTGGTGTGTCGCTCATAACCCTCAACAATATTGGAAGGAACTGAAACTGAACACCGTCGCATCTGGTCGCGCAAACTATAATCGTGACAGTTCGCCAATAATTTATATAATTCAACAGCTTGGGCGAGACCTTCCTGCCAGACAGCCAGGTCTTCGAACTTTTCAATTTTTGCCATGATACGGAGGGTAAAAGTGACGGTTTTGGGTTGAAAGTAATAAATCCTTTCCTCCCTTCCTCCTTTCCCCCCTTTTCTCCTTAAAAACTATGATACAAACCGTCAACTTACAGAAAGTTTTTACGACTGAAGAAGTCGAAACCACGGCCCTGAACGGCATCAGCATGGAAATCAAGGATGGTGAGTTCGTTGCCATCATGGGACCGTCGGGCTGCGGCAAATCCACCCTGCTGAACATCATCGGCCTGCTCGACAATCCGAGCGACGGTCAGTACAACTTCTTCGGTACGGAGGTGGCGAAGATGTCGGAGCGGCAGCGGGCGCAGCTCCGTAAGGGCAGCATCGGCTTCGTGTTCCAGAGTTTCAACCTGATCGATGAACTGACGGTCTACGAAAACGTCGAGTTGCCGCTGCTGTACCTGAAAACGCCTGCCGAAGAACGGAAACAGCGGGTGGAAGAAGCCCTGACCCGCATGAACATCATGCACCGCCGGAATCACTTTCCACAGCAGTTGTCGGGCGGTCAGCAGCAGCGGACGGCCATTGCGCGGGCGGTCGTTGCCAAACCCAAACTGATTCTGGCCGATGAACCGACCGGTAACCTCGACTCGACCAACGGCGAAGAGGTGATGAAACTGCTGACCCAGCTCAACGAAGAGGGCACGACCATCATCATGGTGACCCACTCACCCTACGACGCCGGGTTTGCCCACCGCATCGTCAATCTGTTCGACGGCAAGGTGGTAACCGAAAATTTCCACGTATAAACGGCGGCCTGCGCAGGCCGCCATCCCAACAAATGAAAGTTCTGTTGACGCTTCTGTTGCTGTTTGTGAGTCTGTCGGTGTCGGCCATCGGCCATCCGCATAACCTGTTTGCGGCCCATCGCAAGGCCGTTCGTTTACAGAAAAAGACGGCGTTCTGCCAGGAAACAGGCTCTGTCAGGGTAGTTGCGAAGCAGACGCTCAGAGGGTGACAAAGGGGCGTGAGCGGCTTTACAGAAACGAGTTTAAATCCAGTTGCAGGATATCGGAGAAAGAAGATTCGGTGGTCAGGCCGCCATCGCCCCTGCGGTAGCGGTACCACTGTAGGGCGATATAATCGTAAACAAATCCCTCTTCAATTCCGTAGTCATCGGAATCGAGTAGCAAAATCACTTTTTTGAGGTCTTTACGCAGCCCGTCGGTATGGCAGACTTCAATGACGACAGGCGTTACACGAGCTTCGTTATCATAGAGTATGAGGTCGGGCACAGGCGAGGCTTCCCCTTCGTTGAGCATCGTTTCGGGAAGGGGCTCCAGGCGGATGCTGCGTTCGCGATAATACAGCGGCCCCAGACCTGAATTGAGTTTCGAGATTACACGCTGATGTGCTTTCGGGCCGTAAACGCTCAGTTCCTCGGCGGCAAACGGCAGTTGGGAATGAAATGAGTATTCCTTCATTGTAAAATGACTGGGTAACAGGTCAAACTTACACAAACCGACCATGCTTCGCAACTACCTCAAAACCGCCTGGCGCAGCCTGATCGGCAACAGGATATATTCCCTCATCAACATCGCCGGACTTGCCGTAGTGCTGGCCGTCAGCGTGTTGCTGTTCTGGTGGGTGAAAGATGAACTCAGCTACGACCGCTTCCACGCCGATGCCGACCGTATCTACCGGATCTTGGCGCACTTCGGACAGGGAGTTGACGAAAACACCTGGACAGGTACGCCTGCGCCCATCGCCGTGGCTGCCTCGAAAGACGTGCCGGGTGTCGAAGCCGTCGTGCGGGTGAGAAGCCTGTACGATTTTCGCACCTACAAAATCGGTGGCCGCACGTTCACGGAAAAGTCCGAGGCTCAGGCGTTCGTGGACGAAAATTTCCTCGACGTTTTCAGCGGTTTTACCCTGCGGGCGGGTAACCCGAAGGCTCCCTTCCCCACGCCCAACTCGGTGGTGATGACGGAAGAGATGGCGCTGAAATTTTTCGGAACGTCCGATGCTCTCGGCAGGACGCTCGTCGTGGCCGACAGCAGCCGGGTCTTCATCGTGGGGGCCGTGCTCAACGACCTGCCCGACAATTCTTCGCTGAAATACAAGCTTTATTTCCCCATGAGCCTCGCCAAACGCACCTTTGGCGGCAACGGCGAGTGGAAGCGCATGGACGACGACTGGGGCAACTATTATTTTGAAACCTTTCTGAAAATAGCTCCCAATGCCGACTGGACCCAGGTCGGCCCGAAGCTGACGGCCATCCAGGCCGTGGCGCGGGGTAAAGACGCCGCCGGGTCCGACTACCGGCTTCAGCCCCTGAGCCAGATTCACCTCTACCAGCCCGACGGTAAAGATACCGGGATGCGGCAGGTGCGGATGCTGGGCCTCGTAGCGGTACTTCTGCTATTCATCGGCTGCGTCAACTACGTAAATCTCACCACGGCCCGGGCTACGCGCCGGGCGCGGGAGGTGGGTGTGCGAAAAGTGGTCGGGGCCGAATCGAAACAATTATTCGGGCAATTGCTGACAGAATCGCTGCTGACGATGGCGCTCTCGCTCGCTATCGCCCTGCTGCTTATACAAGGTCTGCTGCCATTCTACGGAGAGCTGACGGGAAAAACGACCGGCTTTTCCCTGCTTGACGCGGACGTATGGATGGTGCTGCTGGGTACACTCACATGCACTGTCCTGCTGGCAGGTATGTACCCGGCCCTGATGATTTCCTCCTTCGACCCGATCCGCTCGCTGCGGGGACGGAGCGGGCAGGCGGGTCAGGCCGGATTGCGCCGTGTGCTGGTCGTGACGCAGTTTGCGCTTGCCACTGGCCTCATCATCGGCACGATGGTAATCGGCGGGCAACTGCAGTTCATGCGGGAGAAAGATTTAGGTTTTGACAAAGAACACACGTTCGTGCTGGGAATTGGTCGGGACGAGGCGGAACGTTTTTGTCAGGAACTGCAGAAAGTATCGAGCGTTCGGGCGGTAGTAACGGCCTCAAACGGATTGTTGGGGGGAGGAGGCAGCACCGGCGACACTGACTGGGACGGCAAAGCGCCGGGCCGCTCATTTATTGTTCAGCAGATGGGCGTGAGTCCTGATTTCATTCCGGCCTACGGCATCAGCATAGCGGCAGGCAAAAACTTCACCGGTACGAAGGCCGATTCGACCAGTTTCATTCTGAACGAAACCGCCGTGAAGGAAGCGGGCATTATCGACCCCGTTGGCAAACGTTTCAAGTTTCACGAAACCGAAGGTCGCATCATCGGGGTCGTCAGGGATTTCAATACTCAGTCGATCCGGCAGGCCGTTGAGCCAATGCTGCTTTACAGCAACAGACGCTTCTACGGCCAGGTACACGTCAAGACGACGGGAGCCGACGCTGCCGAGGCCATCGCTGCTGCCGAACGCATTTGGAAAGAGGTAAAGCCGGATGAGCCTTTCGAGTACAGCTTCCTCGACCAGACCTATGACCGTATGTACCGGGCCGAACAGCGCACCGGTAAACTATTCAATTTCTTCGCGGGCGTTGCCATTCTCGTTTCCTGTCTGGGTCTGTTCGGCCTGGCGGCCTTCACTGCCGAGCAGCGGACAAAAGAAATCGGCGTGCGGAAGGTGCTGGGAGCCAGTGTGACGGGTATCGTGGCCCTGCTCTCCAGGGATTTTCTCAAACTCGTATTGGCGGGCATCGCCATTGCTTCGCCGCTGGCCTGGTGGATGATGAATGACTGGCTGGCGGATTTTGCCTACCGAATCGCCATCGAATGGTGGGTCTTTGCCCTGGCTGGCGGGCTGGCGGTGGGCATCGCCCTGCTGACAGTCTCTTTCCAGAGTATCAAAGCGGCGCTGATGAACCCCATTAAATCCTTACGAACCGAATAGAGCAGGGATGGCTGGGGTTGCAGGGAAAAATCAACTACCCCCGCCATCCCTGCTACCCCCGCCACTCACAAAACTATGCTCCGCAACTACCTCACCATCGCCTGGCGCAATCTGCTGCGATACAGGACGTTCAGCCTGGTCAGTATCGTCGGTATGGCCCTTGGGCTAGCGGGCAGTCTGCTGATATCTTTCTATGTAGGACGGGAGATGGCCTACGATCGGCATCATCCCGATCACGGACAGATTTATCGTCTGGTGGCCGATCGGCATTACACGAATGGCGAGCATAAACAGTACGCCACCAGCCCATTACCGCTGGCCCGTCTTGTGCAGAATGAGATAACGGGCATCCGGCGCACGACACGCGTATTCAGTCCGCAGTGGACCACCCGGAAAACGCTGGTAACCTACAAGACAACCCGTTTTTATGAATCCGACGTAGTTTTTGCCGATTCAACGTTTTTCCAGGTATTCGGCGGATACACGTTCGCTGCCGGAAGCGCTTCGGCAGCTCTGAGCCGGCCGGGGTCCGTAGTATTGACCGAAGAGGCGGCCCGGCGGTATTTTGGCTCCGGGAACCCCGTCGGCAGGCGCATCACTTTCAATGAAAAAGTGGAGGCAGAAGTAACCGGAGTGCTTCGGTCATCAGGCCACCCCACGCATCTGAACGCTGATTTTATCGCTTCTTTCGACATACTGAAGACCGAATATGGCGATTTGCTCACTCTCTGGGGCTGGGATCTGGCGTACACGTATATGGTGCTGGACCCGGCTGCTTCGCCTTCGGGAGTCGTTGCCCAATTGCCTGAACTGATGAACCGACATCTGCCGCAGTTCAAAGAAGGGAGAGGGTATGAATACCGGTACAGCTTACAGCCACTGACCGATATCCATCTGCATTCGGACCGTCAGTGGGAACTAACGGCCAACGGAAGAGCGGGTTACGTATGGACCCTGGTAATGGTGGCGGGCCTGATCCTGCTCATCTCCTGCGGTAACGTTATCCATCTGCAGATGGCTCAGTTACCGGGACGAATGCAGGAAGTCGGCGTACGGCGCATTCTGGGCGCTGGTAAGGCTCAAATCTATATACAGTTTGTCGTCGAAGCCTTCGTCATACTAAGCTCTTCGCTTCTGCTGGCGCTCATTATTGTTGAAACGGCCCTTCCAACCCTGCAGCGCTTCACCGGAGGCGTGTTTAGCCGACGTTTGTTTGACCGCCTGGATGAGAGGCTGTTTGTGGCTGCTGCCCTGCTGATACTGTTGCTGATGAGTTTCTTTCCCGTACATTATTTGGTGCAGCGTCGACTGACGGGTCTGCTTAAAAAGCAGTTTGGCGAACGGCCGGGTCGGCTGCGGCTGCAGCAGGGTCTGGTTGTCGGCCAGTTTGCCATTTCGGTCGCTCTGCTGATTGCCCTGATGGTGCTTCGCCAGCAACTAACAGCCTGGCAGACCCGTCAGTTAGGCTTCAGACAGGAATCTGTTCTCATCGTAAAGGGGTATAATCTGACAAACCAGTTCGATGTGCTGCGGCAGACGTTTAGCGCACTGAACGGCGTGGAGCGGGTTACGGCCACCTCGGGTCTGCCGGGGAGCAACATCGAAAAAATGCGTGTCACCTGGGAAGGACAGGAGGAACCCAGACCTGTCGACATGCTTTGGGTGGACGAACACTTTCTGCCCACTTTGGGTATTCGTCTGTTGGCTGGTCGAAACTTCTCGCCTCAGTTTGGCAGCGACTCAACGGCTTTTCTGGTCAATGAAACGGCGGTGCGGCAGTTTGGCTGGAAACGTCCCCTCGGAAAGCACCTGAGATGGGGGCGGCGTCAGGGACCGATCGTCGGTGTCATGAAGGATTTCCATCACGCTTCATTAAAGCAGACAATTGAACCTCTGGTTTTATGTATGCGGCCTGAAGGATACAGTTCGCTGGCGGTACGCACTGGAAAAGATACAAAAGCAGTCATTGCCAGGCTTGAAAGGGCGTGGAAGGGCGTTGTCCCGCATCAGCCGTTCGAGTACGATTTCCTGGATCAGCAGGTGAGTCGTCAGTATCGGAAGGAGACGATTTTCGGACAGATTTTTTCGTGGTTTACAGGGCTGTCCATGCTGATTGCCTGTATGGGTCTGTTCGCCCTGACTGCATTGGTGACTCAGCAGCGGACGAAGGAGATCGGTGTGCGCAAGGTGCTGGGGGCCAGCGTTATCAGTATTGTCGGACTCGTTAGCAGAGATTTCCTGAAACTGGTTTTCATCGCCACTCTGATTGCCAGTCCGCTGGCCTGGTGGGCCATGAATGAGTGGTTGGCCGACTTTGCCTACCGCATCGATATCGAGTGGTGGATGTTTGCCGGGGCGGGAGGCACCGCTATTCTGATTGCCCTGCTGACAGTCTCTTTCCAGAGCATCAAAGCCGCCCTGATGAACCCCGTCAAATCTCTGCGTACCGAATAGCGCAAAAACCCCCGCCGACACCCCGGTGAACCCGTACCGATTAAACTTTTTTCGCAAAAAAACTTGACCCGTTGACCAAATTTATCTAACTACCATTACTTTTGAATTTTTCAAAGGTTGAATGGTATATGGCTAAGGAAATCACCATTCGGAAGGGCTTTGATATCCGGCTGGAAGGCGCTGCCTCCCGGCAAATCACAGACCTGCCTGTATCGGATATTATAGCCATCAAACCGCCCGACTTCCCCGGCATCATTCCCAGACTGCTGGTGGCCCCCGGCGACGAGGTGCGGGCTGGGCAACCGCTCTTTTACGACAAAAACCTGCCCGACCTGCGGGTGACCTCTCCCGTCAGCGGGGAGGTGGCCGACGTGGTGCGGGGTGATAAGCGGCGCATTCTGGAGGTGCGCATTCTGGTCGACAAGACCGACCGCCGCTACCTGGATTTCCCCGCCGCCGATCCGGCCTCGCTTTCCCGGCAGGATATTATCCGGCATCTGCTCGACAGCGGCTGCTGGCCGTACATTCGTCAGCGTCCCTTCTCGCTGCTGGCCAACCCTGCCGACACGCCCAGAGACATCTTCGTCTCCTGCCTCGATACGGCCCCGCTGGCTCCTGATCTGACCTTTATCATCGAACAGGAGATGGATGCCTTCAAAACCGGTCTGACGGCACTTGGCCGACTGGCGGAGGGCCGTCTGCATATCGGCGTGGGCCGCCATTCGCCCCGCAGCCTCGAAGCCTTCGGCAATGTCCACGTGTTCACGGGGCCGCATCCAGCCGGAAACGTGGGCATTCAGATTCACCACGTCAATCCTATCCGCAAAGGGGACGTCGTCTGGTATGTGCATCCGCAGGATGTCATCATTATGGGTCGGCTCTTTCGCGAGGGCCGCTACCGGCCCGACCGCGTCGTGGCGCTGACGGGAAGCTGCGTCACGACCCCACAGTACTACCGCGTCGTGACCGGACAGCAGCTATCCGCCCTGACCGAAGGACGGCTGAAGGGGCTGTTCACCCGGCTTGTTCAGGGCAACGTATTGACGGGTCAGACCACGACGCCCGCCGATTTTCTCTCATTCTACACCCAGCAACTCACGGCCATCCCCGAAGGCAACGAGCCGGAATTTCTTGGCTGGCTGCTGCCCGGATTCGGGAAACTGAGCCTGTCGCGGACGTTTTTTTCGTGGCTGAAACCGGGGCGCACCTATGCCCTCGACACCAATACCCACGGCGAAGAGCGGGCGTTTGTCATGACGGGACAATACGACCGGGTGCTGCCCATGAACATTTACCCTGTCTATCTGCTCAAAGCCATTCTGGCTAAAGATCTGGAGCGCATGGAGCAATTGGGTATCTACGAAGTAGCCGAAGAGGACTTTGCTCTCTGCGAGTTCGTCTGTACGTCCAAAATCGACGTGCAGCGCATCATCGCCGAGGGGCTCGAATACGTGCGGAAAGAAGGATAAGAGTCCGTTCTAAACCCTACCATCATGAAGATTGCGCGTCGACTCGTTGATTCGGTGAAGCCGCACTTCGACAAAGGCGGCCGTTTTGAAAAGCTACACCCGGCGTTCGATGCGCTGGAGACGTTTCTGTTCGTGCCTGGCCGAACCACCGCCCAGGGCGTACATATCCGCGATGCGATGGACCTGAAACGAACCATGTTTACGGTCATCATTGCCCTGATTCCGCCCCTGCTTTTCGGTATGTGGAATGTGGGCTACCAGCACCACCGGGCATTCGGCATGGAGGCCTCCCTGCTGGACAATTTTCTGTTCGGCTTCTGGAAGGTGCTGCCCATCATCGTTGTGTCGTATGCGGCTGGGCTGGGCGTCGAGTTTCTGTTTGCCATCCGCCGGGGCCATCAAATCAGCGAAGGTTATCTGGTGACGGGCCTGCTGATTCCGCTGACGCTGCCGGTGACCATTCCGCTCTGGATGGTGGCGCTGGCGGCCATTTTCTGCACCGTGCTGGGCAAAGAGGTTTTCGGCGGAACGGGTATGAATTTCATGAATCCGGCGCTGCTGGCCCGGGTCTTCCTTTTTTTCGCATTTCCGGCCTATATGTCGGGCGATATCTGGACCGACCTCTCACCCGAACCGGGCCGGACCGTCGTGGATGCCTGGTCGGGAGCAACCAATCTGGTCACGTTCGACAGCAATTACCGGCAAATTTCGTCCGTTTCGGATATGTTCTGGGGTTTTGAGCAGGGTTCCATCGGCGAAACCAGCGTGTTCGCCTGCCTGCTGGGGGCGCTGCTTCTGATCGGAACGGGCGTCGGCAGCGGTCGTATCATCGCCTCCTGCTTTGCGGGGGCGCTGCTGATGGGGCTGCTGCTCAATGCGCTGGCTCCGGCTGATCTGCCCAATCATCCGATGCATACGCCCGCCTACTACCACTGGCTCATGGGGGGCTTTGCCTTCGGGGCCGTCTACATGGCAACCGACCCGGTCAGTGCGGCCCAGACCGAAACCGGCAAGTGGATATACGGCCTGCTGATCGGTGCGTTCACGGTGCTGCTGCGGGTTTTCAATCCAGCTTATCCGGAAGGCGTGATGCTGAGCATTCTGCTGATGAACGTCTTTGCACCGCTGATTGACCACCTGGTGGTTGAACGACACATAAAAAACCGCATCCGCCGTGCATAGCAACCAATATACCCTGATCTATGCCGCCGTGCTGTCGGTGCTGACGGCCATTGTGCTGGCCGCCGCCGCCGAAGGCCTCAAATCGGCCCAGGAGGCTAACATCGCCCTGGAGAAAAAAGCAAACATCCTCCGGGCCGTCCGGTTCGACTCGCCCGAACGGCAGGCCATCGAGCGCGAATACCGCGAACACGTCCGGGAGATGGTGCTAAGCGCCGCTGGCGGGGAACTGCCGGGCGTCCGTCCGGATGAGGTCGATCTCAAGGAAGAACTTGCCAGACAACCCGCCGACCGTCGGCTGCCGCTTTACGTCTACAGCGGAAAAAACGGTCGGTCCTACTACATCATCCCGATGCGGGGCGTAGGTCTTTGGGGGCCAATCTGGGGCTATGTTTCTCTGGAAAGCGATTTCAATACCGTGTATGGGGCCTTTTTCGACCATAAAGGCGAGACGCCGGGTCTGGGAGCCGAAATTGCCGAACAGCCCTTTCAGCAGCAGTTTCAGGGAAAGAAAATCCGGGACGATCGCCAGCAGTTCGTTTCGGTCAGCGTGGTGAAGAAAACCGATAAGATCAGCGTCGGGGACCAACACCGCGTCGATGCCATATCCGGCGGAACCATTACCTCACGCGGAACGGACGCAATGCTTAAAAACTGCATTGCCCCGTATCTGCCCTATTTCGATAAAATCAGCAGAAATATAGCGCAGAAACGCAGAGACCCGGCACTTTGACGACGACGGGAACAACGCCCGGCCGCCGTGTAGTCTCCGCATCATCCTTTGACAAAACCCGATACCGTATGATTGCCGACCGTCCCATCGAACAGCAGACACCAACTGTTCCCGTAAAGCCGAAAGAAGGGCTTTTCTCCAAAAAAAACCGTCAGGTACTCCGCGATCCGCTCGACGACTCCAACCCCATCACCGTTCAGATTCTGGGCATCTGCTCGGCCCTCGCCGTTACGGTGCAGGTCAAGCCCGCCCTGATTATGGCGCTGGGCGTCACGGTTGTGGTGGCATTCTCCAACCTGATTATCTCGCTAATCCGGCGCTCCATCCCGAATCGCATCCGCATCATCGTGCAGTTGATTGTGGCGGCCATGCTGGTGACCATCGTCGACCAGTTGCTGAAGGCCTACATGTTCGACGTGAGCAAGAAGCTCTCGGTCTTTGTGGGGCTCATCATCACCAACTGCATCGTCATGGGGCGGCTGGAGGCCTTTGCACTGGCGCAGAAACCCTGGCCGTCGTTTCTGGACGGCATCGGCAACGGAGTCGGCTACGGCATCATTCTCATCACGGTAGCCGTCTTTCGTGAGGTGCTGGGGTCGGGCACGCTGCTGGGCTACAAGGTTGTGCCGCAGTGGTTTTACGACCACGGTTACGTCAACAACGGCCTGATGCTGCTGCCCCCGGCGGCGCTGTTCCTGATTGGCCTCCTGATCTGGTGGCAGCGCAGCCGCAACCGTAAACTCATCAACGTCTCCTAATCCGGCTGTGTCATGGAAAATCTGGTAAACCTTCTGGTCAAGTCGATTTTTGTCGAAAACGTCATCTTTGCGTTCTTCCTCGGCATGTGCTCGTTTCTGGCGGTTTCCAAAAAAATCAAAACCGCCGCCGGGCTCGGGGTGGCCGTCATTTTCGTCTTGATTCTGACCACGCCGCTCAATTATCTCATTCTGCGGTATCTGCTCAGCGAAGGAGCGCTGGGCTGGGTTCATCCCTCGCTGGCAACGGTCGATCTGACGTTTCTGGCCTTTATTCTGTTCATATCGACCATCGCCGGAGCCGTACAACTGGTGGAGATGGTAGTCGAAAAATACGCCCCTTCGCTCTACAACTCGCTGGGTATTTTCCTGCCGCTGATTACGGTCAACTGTTCCATTCTGGGGGCGGCGCTGTTCATGCAGGAGCGGGAATATAATTTTGCCGAAACCGCCGTGTTCTCGCTGGGGGCCGGCACCGGTTTTTTTCTGGCAATCGTACTGCTGGCGGCCATCCGCGAGCGTCTTCGCTATTCCCATATTCCTGAACCCCTGCAGGGGCTGGGTATTGCCATGATCATCACGGCCCTGATGGGTCTGGCGTTTCTGAGTTTCTCTGGTTTTTCGCTCTAACCCAATCCCGTCATGCTGCCCGTATTCTCCGCCAGTGTCGTTGTTTTCATCCTCATCGTGCTGCTGCTGGCTTTTCTGATCCTGACGGCCAAAGACCGGCTGCTCCCCCAGAAAGACGTTGCGCTGGTCATTAACGGCAACCACGAAAATCCGGTCGTTGTCAGGCCGGGGGCGTCGCTGCTGGCAACGCTGGCGGCGCAGGATATCTTTCTGGCCTCGGCCTGCGGCGGCGGGGGCACCTGCGCCATGTGCAAATGCCGGGTCTACATCGGTGGGGGCGAGGTGCTGCCGACAGAAACCAACCACCTCAACCGGCGGCAGGTGATGGACAAGGTTCGGCTGGCCTGTCAGGTAAAGGTGAAAGAAGACATGGAGATTCAGGTGCCCGACGAGGTCTTCGGCGTGAAGAAATGGGAGTGTACCGTCGTCTCCAACCAGAACGTATCGACCTACATCAAGGAGTTTGTCGTGGCCCTGCCGCCGGGCGAAACGCTCAAATTCAAATCCGGCGATTACATTCAGATCGACGTACCCGAAACCGTGGTCGACTTCAGCCGCGACCTGCACGACATCCCCGGCCACTTTCGCGACGATTACGACAAGTTCAATATCTGGAATTTGAAAACCCACGTTGAAGAGCCCATTTTTCGGGCGTATTCGATGGCGAATCACCCGGCGGAGGGCAACAGCATCATGCTCAACATCCGGCTGGCAACGCCTCCCTGGGACCGGGAGAAAAAGGCGTTCCGGGAAGTGAAGCCGGGTTTGTGTTCGTCCTATATTTTCTCCCGAAAACCCGGCGACAAAGTGAGCATCAGCGGTCCGTTCGGCGAGTTTCACATCAAAAATACGGAACGCGAAATGGTGTATATCGGCGGCGGGGCGGGCATGGCGCCGCTGCGGTCGCACATTTTTCACCTGTTTCATACGCTCCATACGAGCCGGAAGGTGTCGTACTGGTATGGTGCCCGGAGCAAACGCGAAATATTCTACGAAGAGGATTTCCGGACCATCGAGCAGGACTATCCGAACTTCAAGTTCGAGATAGCTCTCTCGGAGCCTCTGCCGGAAGATAACTGGGAGGGACACGTCGGCTTTATTCATCAGGTGGTGCTCGATCAGTACCTCCGCAACCATCCGGAGCCGGAAGACATCGAATTTTACCTCTGCGGCCCGCCCATGATGCTGGCGGCGGTGCAGAAGATGCTCGACGACCTCGGCGTTCCGAAAAGTAACATTGCCTTCGACGATTTTGGGAGTTAGAGTTACGGGGTCACGCAGAGCCGCAGAGCCGCAGAGGTGGGGAGTTACGAAGAAAAATCTCTGCGGCTTTGCGTCTCTGCGTGAGAACAATCTGCGTCCCGGCGGGGCACCGCTCTGCGTGAGAACAATATGTCTCTTCAACGTCTTTACCTGAGCCTTGTCTGGGGCGTTCTCGCCTGCCAGCCCTCCCAACCGGCCTACACGACGCTGGAGGGACAGGCGCAGGGAACGACGTTCCGGATCGTGTATGCGGCCAGCGACGACCTGGCTCCGGCCATCGACAGCCTGTTTCGGGTCATCGACCGGAGTATGTCGCTGTGGGACAGTGCTTCTCTCATCAGTCGTATCAACCGAAACGAACCCGGCGTACGGCCCGACGAGCACTTTCAGACCGTCTATGAGCGGGCCCGGCAGGTTTCGGAACAAACCGGCGGCGCTTTCGACGTAACCGTAGGGCCATTGGTCAAAGCATGGGGATTCAGCTATAAAAAAGGCCTGCCGCCCCCGACCGACAGCCAGGTCGACAGCCTGCTTCAACTCGTGGGCTACCGAAAACTAAGCCTCCGGAACGGTATTTTACAGAAAGAAAACCCCAACATGGCCGTGGATTTCAATGCGCTGGCGCAGGGCTATACCGTCGATTTGATTGGGCATTTTCTCGAAAAGCGCCGTATCCGGGATTATCTGGTCGAGCTGGGGGGTGAGGTGCGGGCCGTGGGCCGTAATCCGTCGGGCGAGGCCTGGCAGGTCGGCATCGACAAACCCGTGGAAGACAGGACCGACAGTCGGGTGCTGCAGGTGGTCGTACCCTTGAGTGGCCGGTCGCTGGCTACGTCGGGCAGTTACCGGAAATTCATCGTCCGGAACGGGAAGAAATACAGCCACGCCATCGACCCCCGAACCGGACGTCCCATCGACCATAATCTGCTGAGCGTGTCGGTCATTGCCGACGACTGCATGACCGCTGATGCCTATGCGACGGCCTTTCTGGTGATGGGGCTGGAAAAGGCGCTGCCCATCGCCCGGGCGCAGGGGCTGGAGGTCTACGGTATCTCTGCCGATGCGGGGGGCTCCCTGAGCGTCCGGTCGACGGAGGGTTTCGGAAAGCAGCTTTAACGACTGGCAGCGGGCAGGGCCGTAGTGTCGGCCTTCGGTTGGGCGCAGGCTTCGCCCGGCTGGCGACCACACACACCACACGCGCCCCCGCTTTGCTGAAGCATGGGATTATTGCCTGCGCAGGTACCTCTGAATTCCCCGCCTCTGACAAACAGCAGGCGCAGACTGAACAGGAAAACAGCCAGCAGCACCAGCGCAATGGAAAGAACTAGTACGGCTACCATACCGACCGGAATTTTGTAAGTAATAACGAACGAAAAGGTAATACTATTTTTTTGTTGTTTTATTGACTTATGTAAAGATTATTTAACTTTATGTCTACACCTCATACAACGTAATTTCCTAAAAATGTGGTATTTATACCTTCACGTTAAACCTGCCTGCACACATGCTTACTGTCAAAAAACTTCTTCAGCTTAAGCACCAGAACGGTGTCTTCAGCGTGGGGCCAAACGAGATGGTCATCGACGCGCTGGAAGTGATGGCCGAACGAAACATCGGAGCCGTCGTGGTGATGGACGGCGACGATCTAATAGGCATCTTTTCCGAACGCGACTACGCCCGCAAAGGCATCCGGCAGGGCCGCAAGGCCAAATCGACGCCCGTAACCGAAGTCATGACGCCTAAGGTCATCACGGTATCGTCGGACATGGATATCTACGACTGTATGCGAATTTTCTCCGAAAAGCGCTTCCGTCACCTGCCCGTTGTCGACGACGGCAAGGTGATCGGCCTGCTGAGCATCGGCGACATCGTATCGGCCATCATGCAGGAACAGCGCAACCATATTCAGTTTCTGGAGCAGTACATCGTCGGTAGCTAATTCTGCACTCCATGTCTGTCGCTATCGTCGTCGTATTCATCGTAGGCTACATTCTGATCGCCTTCGAACATCCTCTGAAAATCGACAAAGCCGCCTCGGCCCTGCTGACAGGCGTCTGCTGCTGGCTGGTCCTGCTGATCGGCTTCGAGCAGATGCCCGCTTTTCAGTCGGCTGAGGTGGCGGCTCTCGCACCTGTTCCCCGACCTGAAGTGCATGCCACCCTGGAAAAAGCGCTGTTTGAGCATCTGGGCGAAATCGCCGGTATTCTGTTCTTCCTGCTGGGGGCCATGACCATTGTCGAACTGGTCGACGTACACGACGGTTTTCGGGCCATCACCGACCGCATCGCCACCACTGATCGCGTCAAACTGCTGTGGATCATCTCGTGGGTGGCCTTTTTCCTGTCGTCGGGCCTCGACAACCTGACCACGGCCATTATCATGTGTGCGCTGATTCGCCGGATTGTCAAAAACCGGGAAAACATGTGGCTGCTGGGCGGTTTCGTGGTCATTGCGGCCAATGCGGGCGGCGCCTGGTCGCCCATCGGCGACGTAACGACTATCATGCTCTGGATTGGCGGACAAATCACGACCCTGAATGTGATGAAGGCGCTTTTCATCCCATCGGCGCTGAGTCTGCTCATACCACTACTGCTGGCGTCATATTTTCTGAAAGGCCGCATCGAGGCTCCTCCGGTACCCGTTGGGCATAGTGAAAAAAACATGACCACACCCTTCGAACGGAACCTGATGTTTGTGCTGGGCGGGGCCGGACTGGTGTCGGTGCCCTTCTTCAAGGCAGTGACGCATTACCCCCCGTACATGGGTATTCTGCTGTCGGTAAGCCTGTTGTGGTACTTCACCGAACTGATGCACCGGGGCAAAGACGACGAGAAGCGGCATGGGCTGTCGGTGGCGGCCATGCTGCATCGCATCGACACGCCGAGCATTCTGTTTTTTCTGGGTATTCTGCTGGCGGTGGGGGCGCTGGATACGTCGGGGCACCTTCGGCTGATGGCCGATACGCTCGACCGGGCCATCGGTGACATCTACGTCATCAATACGCTGATTGGTCTGCTGTCGGCTGTTGTCGACAACGTACCGCTGGTAGCGGCGGCGATGGGCATGTACCCGATGACTGAATTTGCGCCCGACCATACGTTCTGGAATTTGCTGGCCTATTGTGCCGGTACGGGCGGCAGCATCCTCATCATTGGCTCGGCGGCGGGCGTAGCGTCGATGGCCGTGCTGAAAATCGATTTTCTCTGGTATCTCAAACGCGTCAGTGCCTACGCGCTCGTGGGTTATCTGGCCGGTGTGGGAGCCTATTATCTGCTGCATTGAGCAGACTTAGTCAACGACGAAAAGCAGAAGAATAACTCAGAATCAATATGCTATTGTCCGCAAGTGGCCGGAAATATGTCCGCTTGCGGACGTTTTTTATAAAGCATCCATTCTAATGCATTGATAATAAAGTGGTTAGCTTTCTGGTATGGCGTTTGGGCGTTTACTGTCAGGAAATTACGTACGCTATCTGAAAACGGCCCCTTTATGCTCGTCAACTACCTGAAAATCGCGGTCCGCAATCTGCTCAAAAACAAAGTCTTCTCCGGCATTAACATTGCCGGGCTGGCGCTGGGCATTGCGGCTTTTATTTTGATTCTGGAATACATCAGTTTCGAGCGCAGCGTCAATCAGTTTCATACCAACCTGCCGACGCTCTATCGGGTGTTGATGCAGGACAACAAATCGGGCCTCAACAGCGAGTTTGTTCCGCCGGGCATCGGGCCCCTGCTCAAACAGCAGTTCGGCGAGGTGGCCCGCTATTGCCGCACGACGGGCGGCAGCACGCAGGGCGTGGTCACGACGAGCAACCCGGTGACGGGCAAGTCGTTTCGGGAGAGCGGCGACGTGGCGACGATGATCGAGGGGACGTTCTTCGACCTGTTTTCGTTTCCGGTCACGGCGGGTTCCGGGGCCTCGCTGAAGCAGCCGTATACGGTGGCGATGGCCGAGTCGTATGCCCGAAAGTATTTCGGTGATAAACCCGCGCTGGGGCAGACGCTGATTCTGAACAACCAGTTCGGGAAGATGGCCTACACGGTGACGGCGGTCTACCCCGACTTCCCCGAAAACTCCGACATTCGCTACAAACTGCTCTTTTCGCTGGCAACGCTGGCAATCCCGGCCAATCTGAACAACAACGGCTGGGCCAGCCTCGATGGTCTGGACGCGGGATATGCGAACATTTACGTGCAGCTACAGTCCGGCACCGACCATCGTTCGCTGGAGGACAAAATCAATGCGTTCAAGAACAAACTCAGACCGGAGTCGGCAGACGGTTCCATCCGGCTGCAGCCAGTGCAGCACATGCACCTGGCGGCATCGCTGAACGATTCGTACAGCACGACCGGCAGCCTTAAGTTTGTGTATCTGCTGAGCGGCATTGCCCTGCTGATTCTGGCAATTGCCTGGTTCAACTACGTCAATCTGTCGACGGCGGGTTCACTAAAACGGGCCAAAGAAGTGGGCGTCCGGAAGGTGGTGGGCGCGGGGCGCGGGCAGCTCATCCGGCAGTTTCTGGGCGAGTCGCTGCTGCTGAACCTGCTGGGTCTGGCGCTGGCGCTGCTGCTGGTATCACTACTGCAGAAGCCGTTTAATGAGTTGATTGGCAAAACGCTCTCGCTGTCGACGCTCGTTCAGGATAATTTCTGGCTGGTCGGTCTGGTCGGTCTGGTGCTTGGGTCTCTGGTGTCGGGCGGTTATGTGGCCTACCTGCTGTCGTCGTACCAGCCAACCCAGACGCTGAAAGGCGTTTTTGCCCGGACCGGGCGGGGGCTGGCGTTTCAGGGCGTGGGGATGCGGCAGTTCCTGGTTGTCTTCCAGTTCAGTATTTCCATCGCGCTGATTGCGGCGACGCTGGTGCTGTATCGGCAACTGCGGTTTATGCAGGATAAAGACTTAGGGCTTAAACTCGACCAGTTGCTGGTGATTCAGGGGCCGGAGGTAGGTAAAGACGAGAGCTTCAAACAGCGCAGCACGGCGTATCAGGAGCAACTTCAGCAACTGGCATTCATTCAGGATTTCTCCGCATCGAGCAGTGTGCCCAGCCGCTGGTATAACTTCACGACGAATGAAATTACCCGGCAGAATTCACGGCCCGGTGACGAAAAGAAAAACTATGCCATCGCGGCGGTCGATCACCGCTTCCTGCCCACCTACGGCCTGACGCTGATGGCGGGGCGTAACTTCACCGAAGCCATGTGCAGCAAAAGATGGAACGAGGTGACGCACGTTCTGCTGAACGAAACGGCCGTTCGTCAACTGGGTTTTGCGTCGGCGGAAGAGGCCGTCGGCAAGAAGATTCGCTGGGAGCGCGACCTCGAAATAGCCGGTGTAGTGAAAGACTACCATCACCAGTCGGTGCAGCAGGCCATCGACCCGATCATTTTTTACCCGCAGCTTCATGATGCTTTTTTCACCGTCCGGCTGACAGCCGACCGTATCGGCGAGAAAATGGCGAAACTGGAGCAGTTGTATAAACGACAGTTTCCGGGTAACCCGTACGAGTATTTTTTCGTGGATGAAAATTATAACCGTCAATATCAGTCGGAGCAGCGGTCGGGCGTTCTGTTCGCATCGGCTTCCGGGCTGGCGATTCTGATTGCCTGTCTGGGTTTATTCGGTCTGGCGGCGTTCATGGCTGAGCAGCGCACCAAAGAAATTGGCGTCCGCAAAGTGCTGGGGGCCAGCGTTGGCAGTATCGTCAGCCTGCTCTCGAAAGACTTCCTCAAACTGGTGGTGGTCGCCATTGTGCTTGCCAGCCCGCTGGCCTGGTGGGGGGCCAGTCGGTGGCTGGCCGACTTCGCCTACAAAATCGCCATCGAGTGGTGGATGTTTGCCGGGGCGGGCGGTCTGGCCGTGGGTATTGCGTTGGTGACGGTCTCCTTCCAGGCCATCAAAGCGGCCCTGGCGAATCCGGTTAAGTCGTTGAGAGCTGAATAGCGGGGATGGCCGGGGTTGCAGGGAAAAGACAACCCCGGCCATCCGAGCCACCCCTGCCACCCCCCGCAACTCACAAAACCATGCTTCGCAACTACCTTAAAATCGCCTGGCGGAATCTGGTCCGCAACAAAGCCTTTTCGGCTATCAACATTCTGGGTCTGGCAATTGGTATTGCCGCCTGCGTGCTCATCCTGCAATATGTAACGTTTGAGTTGAGCTACGATGACTTTCATACCAAAAGCGACCGAATCTATCGCGTCCGGCAGGACCGCTACGACAAGGGCAAACTCAGCACACAGTGGGCGGGCGGGGCGCAGGCTGCCGGAAACTCGTTTAAAGCGGCTTTCGGTGAGGTTGAGGACTATGTGAAAGTGCTCAAACGTGGGGCACTCATTGCCGATTACGGCGAAAAAAGCCTGAAAATCGAGCGGGTGTTTATCGCCAGCGAGTCATTCTTCAGAATTTTCTCCTATCCGCTGCTGTCGGGCAATCCCGCAACGGTGCTGGCCGAACCCAATACGGTCGTGCTGTCGGAATCGGTGGCGAAGCGATTGTTTGGCAACGAGAGCCCGATGGGAAAAACCATCAAAATCAACCGGGATAAAACAGTGAAAGTGACGGGTGTGTATCAGGATATGCCCGCCAACACGCATCTCCACGCCGATTTGCTGATTCCGCACCTGACGTTCATTCAGGAAGTGGGCAAAGATAATAACCCGGATAACGCCTGGATGTGGGACGGAGCGATGTCGTATCTGCTCCTGCGACCGGATGCCAATCCGAAAGCCCTCGAAGCCAAGTTTGTTCCCTACATCCGGAAAACCATTGGCGAGGAACTGAAAAAATACAATTCAGACGCCGTTTACACGCTTCAGCCTCTGCGCGACATTCACCTGTATTCGCATTTTATGGAAGAAGCTGAACCCAACGGCGACGGCAAAACGGTATACCTGCTGCTGGGCATCGCGTTCTTCATTGTGGTCATTGCCTGGGTCAACTACATCAACCTGGCTACGGCACGGGCCATCAACCGGGCCAAAGAAGTGGGCGTTCGGAAAGCCGTGGGGTCGCTGCGGGGGCAGCTCATGCGGCAGTTTATGACCGAGTCGGTATTGCTCAACGGGCTAGCCGTCGGGCTGGCCCTGCTGATTGTGGCCGTATCGCTGCCGACATTCAATCAGTTGTCGGGGCAGCAGCTATCGTTCTCGTTGCTGGGCAGTTCAGGGTTCTGGCTGCCGCTGCTGGGGCTGTTTGTGGGGGGCGCGTTTCTGTCGGGTTTGTATCCGGCCTTTGTGCTGTCCGGTTTTAAGCCCGTGGCGGTGCTGAAAGGCAAGGTCAGTACGTCGCGGCAGGGAATTGCGCTGCGGAAATCGCTGGTGGTGTTTCAGTTTGCGGCCTCGCTGTTTCTGCTGATCGGCACACTGACCGTGTTCCGGCAGATTCAGTACATGCGGGCACAGAGCCTCGGCATCAACATTGAACAGACTCTGGTGATCAGCCCCCCGATTATCAGAACGGATTCGACGTTCATGCGGCAGATTGTCGCGTTCAAGGAGGAGTTGCTGCGGCAACCGGCAATTCGGAACATTGCGGCTTCGTCGGTGGTGCCGGGGCAGGCTTCGGACTGGAACGCGGGCGGTATCCGGCTCAAAGGCACTGACGAAAGCAAGGGAACGCAATATCGGGTGATCGGCGTCGATTATGACTTTCTAAAAACGTTCGGCCTGAAACTGATTGCCGGTCGCGATTTTTCCAAAGAATATGGCACAGAAAAGAAAGCGGTGATTTTTAATAAAATGGCTGTTCGGCAACTGGGCTTTACTAACCCGCAGGAAGCCATCGGTAAGGAAATCGATTTCTGGGGCGACACGTTCACCCTTGTGGGCGTGGTCGACAATTTTCACCAGCAGTCGCTACGGGATGCCTACGAACCCCTCATTCTGCGTCTGATTCCCGACGTGCGCGGATTTTTTTCCGTCAAGCTAACCACCGGCCAACTGAACAACACCGTCGGAACCATCCGCAGCGAGTGGAACCGTTTCTTCCCCGGCAACCCGTTCGAATATTCCTTTCTGGACGAGCGTTTCAACGAGCAATATCGTGCCGACCAGCGTTTCGGGCAGGTGTTCGGCCTCTTTACGGCGCTGGCGATTCTGGTGGCCTGTCTGGGCCTGTTCGGACTGGCGTCGTTCACCACGGCGCAGCGTACCAAGGAGATTGGCATCCGGAAAGTACTGGGCGCTTCGGTCGGCGAAATCGTGCGGATGCTCTACCGTGAATTTGCCGTCCTGATTCTGGTCGCTTTTGTGCTGGCAACACCGCTGGCCTGGTACGCTGTCCGTTTGTGGCTGCAGAGTTACGCCTTCCGCGTCGACGTGCAGTGGTGGCTTTTCTTCATGCCCTTCGCCATCGTATTGCTGATTGCTCTATTGACGGTCAGTGTCCAGAGCATCCGGGCGGCGGTAGCGAACCCGGTTAAATCCTTGCGTACCGAATAGACAAGTTGAAGTTCATTAAAAACCTGGAATTACACTGACTATGGGAAAATCCTCACTTTTCAGTATGTCCAGTCAGCATGGCTAACAGGTAGTTTATTCAGTTCGGCTTTTAGCTGCCCCCAATTAGGTAGGTAGCTATCCATATAATACCGAAATCGGTCATTATGGTGCCGTTCCAATAGATGAACCATTTCATGAACCAGAATATATTCTAAGCAGACGTCCGGCTTCTTGGCTAATTCAAGATTAAGCCAGATCCGTTTCTGAGCGATATTGCACGAACCCCATTTTGTCTTCATTTGCCTGACTTGCCATTCGTTGACTGTAACGCCCAGAATCTTCTCCCATTTGGCTATCAGCATGGGTATCAATTTCTTCAACTCGGTTCGATACCAACGCGTCATGATGTCCTGGCGTTCCCGCACCGGGGCATCAGGTTTCAGGTGTAAGTCAATATAGGTTCGTGACCTAAGAACGACTTTCGGGGCGGCATTGGTATCGATGATATTCAGTAGGTAACGACGGCCCCGGAAATAATGACTTTCGCGGTGTTTATATGTTCGGGACGTGATGCGCTCCTGCGCGTTAAAAGTGCGCTGATGTCGTCTTATCCAGCCTATTTTGGCAATAGCAAACAGCCGAATCGCATCTTCAGGGGTAGTCATCGGAACGGCAATCCGAACCCGTCCGGTGGGTGGATACACGGCCAGGTGAATGTTTTTGATGTTCTTCCGAACAACATCGATGGTAAGGTCATTAATAACAAGTTGTTCCATTAGTATCCGTTGCGTGGGTCTTTTACCAGATCAACAATGCGCTGAATATAAGAGTCAGCCGTTATATTTTCAGTACGCAGTACACTCTCGATAGCCTGTCTTACCCGTTTGAATTTCTGGGGGTGATCGCGCCAGCCATCTCTTCGGTCTGATAAGATTCTATCATTCAACGCATTGGCGAGTGCTTCGTTCCTGCCGAGGTTGTCATATAATGCCCGTTTGCCTGTGGTGTCAATGGAGGATGGATAGCTGACCGTGGCCGATGATTTTCTGACCTGCCCTGACAGGTCAATGATTTGTTGGAGATAGGTTTTGTAGTTAAGCGTGGCCTCTTTTCGCATTTTGATGAGTTCTTCCAGTAATACACTCATCTTTTCGTAATACATTGGATTGGCCGGACTCTCTTCAATAATCACCTTGCGGACGTTATTTTCAATGGCTTCGGCCATTGCATCAGGATTATCCTTGATACTTGTCGGGAGTGTATCGAGAGCTTCGCTTCCTTTTTCTATCAGGAGGTCAACTAAGCTGAAATCATCGAAATTTGCCAGCATCCGGCTCTCTTCGGCACCGATATAGCTGTCGATCAGGTAGCGCATGGCTGGCTCGTACTGTTTCAGGTCTATATAGTCGCCACTGACTAGCTGAATCTCTTTGCGTAACTGCTCAAAATGCTTGATGTCGGCTCTAATCTGGCTGGCCTGTTTGTCGGTGTATCCGGCTTCTCTCAACTCGTCGGCGATGTTGGCGTAGGCCCGTATCAGCGCAATGGTCAGCTTGTAGAGCAGAACCCGCCGAGGTTCGGTGTCCTTGATATCGTCGGGGTCTTCGGTATCTTCTCCGCAGAAATACCGGATGTGCGCCAGCGTATTTTTGGGTGGCTCAACAACTTCTATCAATGCCTTAATCTGCTCCAGAGCCTCGTCTAAACGTTCTTTTCCTTTCTGAAGCCGGTTTTTCAGCAGGCCATCAATGTCGTTCTTCTCATACCCGCTGAAGGCTTCCGACGTATAATCGGTAAAGGCTTGTTCGAGACTTTTAAACAAGTCCATGTAGTCAATGATGTAGCCGAAGTCTTTGTCGTCGCCATCGAGCCGGTTTACGCGGCAAACGGCCTGGAATAAGTTGTGGTCGCGGAGTTTTTTGTCGATGTACAGGTACGTAGCCGAGGGCGCATCGAAGCCGGTAAGCAATTTGTTGACCACGATCAGCAGTTTCATCTGCGCCGGTTCCTCAATGAACTTCTTCTTGACTTCTTTCTCAAATTCATCCACCTTATGCAAGGCAGCGTCGGGGTCTTCGTTGAAGTATGATGCCAGCATAGAGCGGTAAATCTCGAATCGCTGTAATTTTTCGGTGTACCCCTCGCCAGTTTCCTCGCCCCTGATGACATTCATATCAGGAACAAACGACGTAACAATGGCGCAGTTTTTTAGCCCGGCCTGCTGAAACAACTCGTAATAGCGACAGGCGTTATAAATGCTGTCAGAAACGAGCATGGCGTTGCCCCTTCCGTTCTGAAGCCGCTCTTTTCGCTCCATGTCGAGCATGATGTCCATCACAATTTTTTCGAGCCGCGATTTGCTGCTGAATACTTTCTTGATGGTGCCCCATTTCTGTTTGAGTTCGGCTTTGGCAAAGTCGGTCAGGCCGCGCGTTTTTAGCTCAAACCACTCGTCAATACGGGTGCCGGAAGTGATTTTCTGCTCAATGTCGCGGGCCTCGTAGCGCAGGTCAAGCACCACTTTGTCCGAAACGGCTTCGTCGAACTTGTAGGTGTGTATGTAGCGACCGAATACTTCCAGACTTGTCTGCTTATCCGATTTTAGCAACGGCGTACCCGTAAAGCCAATGAACAGGCCGTTGGGAACAAACTCTTTCATGGCATCGTGAAGTTTGCCCGATTGGGTGCGGTGGCACTCGTCCACCAACACATAGATGTCACCTTTTGCCTTGTAATCGCCCGGAATGCTGCTCCGCAGCTCCTGCACGTAGCGGTCAACGGCCAGGTCGTCGGCTTCTTCTTTGCCGCCAAACTTATGAATGAGCGAACACAACAGCCACGGAGACATGTCGTTGAGCCTGGCAAGCAGATCGCGCCCGCTGGTGGTGCGGTAAATGTCTTCCTGAACGCCCTTATACACTTTCTCGATTTGCTCGTCCAGTTCATCGCGGTCGGTCATGACCAGTACGCGGGCATTGGGGTTGTGCTCACGAATCCACCTGGTGAGCCACACCATTGTCAGGCTTTTGCCGCTGCCCTGTGTGTGCCAGATAATGCCGCCCTCGCGCCGACGAATAAAATCCTGTGCCGACTTGATGCCGAAGTACTGGTTGGGTCGGCAGTGTTTTTTCTGTCCCCGGTCATAGACAATAAAATCGTGCATCAACTCAATCAACCGCTCTTTGTTGAGCATTTCGATGAGGTTGCGGTCGAGCCGATGCTCGTATTGGGAGGCTTTGGCCCGGATTGGGGCCGTAAGCTGGAGCAGGTACGGGTAGGCGGCGTCTTTGATTTCGCTGACCTCCTTCCAGGTCAGATAGTATTTTTCTTTAGTCTCAATGGCGCCGTAGGCCAGACCCTGCGTATCGTTGCCAGCCATGACATACTGAATGGTATTGAAAAACGGCTTTATAAACAGGTGCTTCTGGTTGTCGAGGTTTTGCCGGATGCCCTCCGACACCGACACCGTGCTGCGCTTCAGTTCGAGCACCCCTACGGCAATGCCGTTGACGTACAGCACAATGTCGGGTCGCTTTTTGTGCAGCCCTCTGATAGTTACTTCTTCGGCCAGGGCAAAGTCGTTTTGGTGTGGGTTTTGCCAGTCGATGAGCCAGACGGTCTGGTGCTGCTGCCCGACGTCGGGCAGCACCGTTACGCCGTACCGCAGCAGCGAATAGACTTCTTTATTGACGTCGTAGAGACTGCGTCTTTGGCTGGCCGCTGCCTGCGTGAATCTGTGAACCGCTTTGTCAATAACCGCAGGGCTGTGTTTTCCGGTTTTGAGGAGCCATTCGCGGAGCAGGTCTTCCTCTACGTTGCTGTTGTTATCGCGGTCCTGCCAGTTGCCGAGGTAACGATAGCCCAGTTCGAGCCGCAGAAGGTTGATTACCCGGTTCTGCGTGACGCGCTCCAATTGCCCGATTTCTGACTTTTGGGAGCCGTTTAGCATTCGGTTGAGAATGTCTTTTTTGAGCGACGCGGCCAGGTCTGTTTCTAAATGGATGAGCATCAGACCGTCGTCGGGCAGGAGGTGGTCGCCGTAATCACCCCGGTAGAGGTCGGCGTAAAATTCGCCATCGGCCTGGTAGCGGCCCAGATAGAAGTTGGTCTGCTGGTCTTCGTAGATGGGCTTGAGGTCCATTTGCCCCTCAAAAAACCGGCTGAGGTCTTCCAGGCTGACCTTCTTGCCGATATACTCGTAAGGCTCCTCGTTATACAGGCAAAAGATGAAATTGCTCTGCCGGTTGTCCTGACAGAACATGACCGTAGGTACTTCGTAGTAGTACAGATAGCGGACAACGTCGAGTTTCATAGCTGTATTTCCTGAATGGTGACGGTGGCCGTATCAAAGGCCGATGAACGCCACCACGAGTGATGGCCCGGCCCGAAGGTTTGTTTCAGCATCCCATCGTGGGGTTGCAGCGTCAGCACGCCAATGTGCTTTTTCTTGCCTTTACCAGCATGCGTTTTGAAATAGCCGTTGATTACGCCCTGCAAATCGTCGTAAATCGATACGGATTTTTGCACACAGCCGTCGCACTCTTTGGGAATTGGCCGGGCCGGGTTCAAGCGCCTGGGCAGAAAACAGTCTGAGGTTGCCTCGTTGGCTTTCAGAACCCGGTAAAAAACGCGCTCACCATCGGGCGCGAACGCATCAACGTGTGGACAGGGCAGGCCCGTGGCGGCCAAATCTTCAAAATAGGTCATACTAAACAGATTCGTCACGGTTTATTTTCTGGCGGGCTACCTCGATGGCCCGGTGTAATTTTTCCTGTAAGACCTGCCGGGGGGGCAATACCGTCAGATAGTCGGCTACGCGGATGTTGCTGCGGTCCAATTGCAGCAGTTCGACGTGCTCTTCGTTTTTGCCCGCGCACAGAATCAGCCCGATGGGTGTGTTTTCGCCATCAAGTTGTTCGTAGCGTTCCAGATAACGCAAATACAGCTCCATCTGCCCTTTGTAAGCAGCCTCAAACTCACCTAATTTTAGGTCGATGGCAACCAGACAGCGCAGCCGACGGTGATAAAAAAGCAGGTCGATGTAGTAGTCGCGGTTGTCGATGCTGATGCGCTTCTGGCGGGCCATAAAAGCAAAGTCGCTGCCCATTTCGGTTAGAAACCGCTGCAACTCCACAATAATGGCCGTTTCGAGGTCTCGTTCGGAATACGTATCGGCCAGACCCAGAAAATCCAGTACGTAGGGGTCACGAAATACCAGGTCGGGGCTGAGGGTCTGGTCCTGCCGGAGCGCGGCCAACTCGGCCTGAATGGTTTGTTCGGGCTTGCGGCTGATGGCTGTGCGTTCGTAGAGCATCGACTGCATCCGCTCCTGCAACTGCCGCGACGACCATTTTTCGAGCCGACACATTTCAATGTAAAACTCCCGCTTCAACGGGTCGTCGAGCTGAATAATGAGCCGTAGGTGTGTCCAGCTCAATTGTGAACGCACTGCGTTCACAATCTCAACTTGTGGAAACACGTCAGCCAATTGCATACAGTAGTGCAACTGGCGTTTACCCCAGCCAGCTCCATACTGAGCCGTGAGGTGGGCCGACAACGTAGCGACAACCTGGCTGCCGTAATCGGCGCGTTGGTGGCCCAGTACGTCGGCGTTGATACGTCGGCCAATTTGCCAGTACAGGAGCGTCAGGCTGGCGTTGACCGACGCGGCCACCTGGCGGCGGCTCTCGTCGATGAGCTGCCGGACTTCGTCCACTAAGCCGGGCGTGGGTTGGGGCGGGTTGTTCATGGTGTTAACCGGATTTTGCCCGTCAGCAACGCCTGCATCATGCCCTGCTTCAGTTGCCGCTGTTTGGCTAACCGCGCTTCCAGTTTTTCAATCTCCGCATCCATATCCGACAGGATTTGAGCAATGCGGGTTTGCTCGGATAGCTCAGGCGTATCAAAAGATAATTTTTTTAAATCAGCCAGTGATATCCCCATCACCGTACTACCGCTACCCATATCGGCTAACAATTCCGAACGGCTTTCAAACCAATAAAAAAGATACTTTACATCTATGGTTGGCTTCGGAAAAATAGCTTTCAAGTCTTGATTGATAGCTACATCTACTGCATAAATCACAGCTTTTCCCAAAGCCATTCTTGTTGATGTGACTAAAGTGCCTTTCGGAATTAGGTTAGACGAACTATGTCTTAACCCCTCTTTTGTAATGTATTCTTGAGCAGAATATGGATTGAAAGTTGCAAAATCTTTTACTGTAATCCACGGAATAGAACCGTTCCAAAAAGTTGCATTCGACCGGGCTGGCGTACCTCCACCAACAATTTTTTCTACTACCTCCCCTAACTTTTTCACTTCCCACCCTTCTTTTGGCCGTAGCAATTCCTGCATAGCCCCTTGTTTAACGGCTTTTTTCTTGGCAATGAGCGTTTCGAGCCGCGTAATGAGCGCGTCGGCATCGCTCAGAGCGTTGGCAATGGCGGTTTGCTCGGCAAGGGTGGGGGGGAGGGGGACAAGTATCGTCTTTATCTGACTGAAATTTAAACCTTGCCTATTACCACCCGTCTGAAAATCACTGATTTGGTTCTGTCCCTTTTCAGACAGTAAAAAGTGGTTTAGATAACCTGGATTATCTAAGCCTTGATTAAGCCGAATAATACAGACGTGTTGATTGACATTACCGCCAACCAATTTGTTATTGGAGATAGCACTTCGACCAATTGATGCCCCTGTTATGTTTAAGAAGACATCATTATTTTGAATTTCAGTACCAATGAACGAACTGTGAGTTTGTTCATCAATGTAAGCAATATCTGAAAGCAGTAATTGCCCCCAACCTATGTTTTGGCTTCTTACAAATGGTCGGCCATTTGTTCTATAAACTCGCTCCCCGCCTGTAGGGGTCTTTCCACTACCGACCTTAATAGCAAAATCGCCTATACTTCTCACCTCCCAATCGCTCGGAATGGGGCCGACTTCGGTTTGCTGGAAGGTGGGTTGGGGTTGTTCGGCTACCATGTAAAATTCATTTGTTTCAGGTGGGCGGCTACCCGTTCTTCCAATTCGGCTACCTCGCTTTCCAACTGCGGCAGGGGTGTTTCGTAGCGGTCGGCGAGTTCGCGGATGCGGGCGGTCAGGCGGTGGCTGATGTTATCCATCTCGGTACGGATGCGCTGCTCGATGGCCGCCAGCCACTTACGCTCAATCACCACGGTTTTTATCTCGTCGGTCGTCAGCGTCGGGTAGCGGTTAATGACCAATACTTCCAGTTGGTCCTGCGCTTTTTTGAGGGCGGCTTTGGTGTCAGCTTCGTCGTCCATCAGTTTTTTATACCGCCGGAGCAGGGCCAACTCCTCGGCGGCTTCGTCGTCTTTCCGAAAAAGCGAGGTAAGTTCTTTGAGTCGCTTCTGCAGGGCGGCTTTGGGCAGCTTACCCTTGTCATCGAGTACCTCCGCCAGCAGACCGTCTTCGTCGCCATGTTCTTCGCGCAGTTCGTCCATCGTGGTGGTGAGGGTTTCGATTTGTGCTTCCAGGTCCTCGATAGCGGCCTGTTCGGCCCCAAAATACACACTTATCAGCAAAGGGGGCGGAATGAGCCGCCCCTCCAGTCCGGCCAGTCCCGGCACCGTTTTTTCGATTTCTTTATCGCCTTTTTTGGTTTTCCGGATGATGCGTTTCACCTCGTTGCCTGCGGCCCAGCCATCGGCGGCCAGTTCGTAGAAATCGTCCTGCATGGTTTCGGCCCAGTAGTCCATCAGGTGCTGATACATGGCGTAGGGGTCAGTCAGCGGCTGGTTGGCATACTGTTTCAGCAGCCGCTCCGACAGTTTATGAATCTCCTGCTTTGGGTGCAGTCCCTTGTCAAGCGTTTGGGCGTAGGCCAGCGTTCGGGTGCGCCATTGAGCAAACACCGCGTTCATTGTCTTGGCAAAGGCCGTAAACTCAGGGTGGTTGTAGATGCTGTCTTTGATGTCGGCTTTGGCGATGCGGAGCTGGCAGTAGGCGGGCCGGTCGGGCACGGGGCCAAACAGGTGTTCTTTCATCGACGGGTACACGGTCCAGTAGGCATGGAGTGCATCGACGTCGCGCCGGGGAATGCCGCCGAGCAGATGCGCTTCAATGTCCTGAACATCTTCGGGTTCCTGACTGTCGATGTAGCGCGGGATGTTGAGGTTATAATCGTTTTTGGGGTCGGTAATTTCGCTGATGGAGACATTGCGCGAATACCGGGGCAGTTCAGACTGCCTCTTGAATACGTCTACAATCTTATGAATGTCGCGCTCACGCAGCCGGTTTTTATTGCCGTCTTTTATAAAGCCCCGGCTGGCATCGACCATGAAGATATGCGTACGCTCGGTGGCATGTTCCTTATCGATGACGGTAAGCGCGGCCGCAATACCGGTGCCATAAAACAGGTTAGGTGGCAGGCCGATGACGGCTTTAATGTAGCCGCGCCGGATAAGTTCTTTCCGAATGTCGGCTTCGGCATTTCCCCGAAACAACACCCCCAGGGGCAATACCACGCAGGCTTTGCCGATTGGTTTCAGCGATTTGATGATGTGGAGCAGGAACGCATAGTCGCCGTTTTTCCTGGGCGGAACCGATGCCACGATATCGAACCGTTTATAAACATCGTTGAGCGGGTCAAGCCCGTTCATCCAGGCCTTGTAGCTAAAGGGCGGATTGGCAACGGCGTAGTTAAAGGTTTTGAGTTCGCCGGTAATCTCGTCGGTAAACTGCGGGGCCGCCATGGTGTTTCCCTGCCGGATGTCGGCGTCAGTAAAGTTGTGCAGCCACATGTTCATCACGGCCAGGCCCCGCGTGGCGTTATCGTTCTCCTGCCCATAAATGGTAATGCCATTTGGAGCCAGGTCGGCCGCTTTCAGTAACAGCGACCCCGACCCGCAGGTGGGGTCGTAGAGCGATTCAGCCGCACTTTTCGACTGCCGGACACCCACCACCTCAGCCATCACCCGCGACACTTCGGCGGGGGTATAAAATTGCCCTTTGCTTTTACCGCTTTCGGTGGCAAAGTTCCGCATCAGGTATTCGTAGGCGTCGCCCAGCAGGTCGTCGCCTTCGGCCCGGTTGTCGGAAAAGTTCAGTTCGGGCCTGTTAAAGATGTTGAGCAGGTTGGTCAGGCGGTCAATCTTGTCTTTGCCGCTACCCAGTTTGGCATCATCGTTAAAATCGACCACCAGGTCGAGGTTATTGTTTCGGGCGAACTCCCCGATGATGACGTTGATTTTATCGCCAATGTCGGATTTGCCCCGATACTGAAGCATATCGTAAAAACTCGTACCGTCTTTAAGTTCGATGAGAGGGTCTTTCTTGTCCGAAACGTATTTCATAAACAGCATAACCAGCACGTAGTCCTTGTACTGGCTGGCGTCCATGCTACCTCTCAACTCATCACAGCTTGCCCAAAGTGAGCGATATAATTCAGATTTCTTAATTGCCATTTCTGCCCGGAATCGTATCCTGAAAATTTTTCAAAGATAAAATCCCCGCAGTCTTTATGCTGCGCCCGTCAGAAAAAACTGAATTTTTACGAATCCGGCATTACCGCATCTTTCTGCCACATGGAGCGCACCTGTCCGTAACTGGCCGAAGACCTGTCCGCAAGCGGACATTTTCTATATACGACTGAATGTAAGATTCTTATTACCAATATATTGTAATTATGGTATGGCGTTTGGACCTGAATACGGCGGGAACGTGTGTACTATCTGAAAACGGCATCTCCATGCTCCGCAACTACCTTAAAATCGCCTTCCGCAACCTGGTCCGGAACCGGGTGTATTCGAGCATCAACATCCTCGGACTGGCTATCGGGCTGGCCTGTAGCATGGCTATCGGCCTGTATGTGCTGGATGAGTTTCAGTACGACCGCTTCCATACGCACTACGACCGTATCTACCGCGTGGTGGAACGGCAGAAACAGGCCGACGGCATCTACGACGTGGCCGTTACGCCGGGGCCGCTCGGCCCGGCGCTACCCAAAGACTTCCCCGAAGTCGAACAATCCGTTCGGATAGGGCGGTGGTTCGGCACCCTAAGCCGGGGAACCAATACCGTGGAGGCGGAGAACATGCTCATAACCGACCCTTCGTTTTTCACGATGTTCAACTTCCCGCTGGTGGCGGGGAATCCGAAAAAAGCCCTGCTTGGGCCGAACGAGGTGGTCGTCAGCGAGGCGATGGCCGAGCGCATCTGGGGCCCGAACTGGTCGCGGATAAACGTCATCGGGCAGCCGCTGGAGTTCAACCGGCAGGAGACGTTTACGCTCGCGGGCGTTGCCCGAAATCCGCCCGTCCGGTCGCACATTCAGTTCGACGTTCTGCTGCCGTATTACTGGCTGGAAAAGAACGACGAGTGGAGCAAAAAATGGAATAGCAACAGTTATCATACATATATCCTGCTGAACGAAAAAGCAGCCCGGTCGTCTGCTGCTCTGGAGGTTTTCGCGAACAAATTAAGTCCGCACATCAAACGCTACCAGCCCGAAGTCCAGACACTGCTTTATCTACAGCCGTTCAAAGACATTTATCTGCGCTCGAAATTTGCCTTTGAAACCGACTGGGGCCGCCGCAGCGATATTCTGTATGTCCGGATTTTCCTGACGGTCGGGCTGATTGTGCTGTTTATCGCCATCGTCAACTTCGTCAATCTGGCAACGGCCCGTGCTGCCCGCCGGGCGCGGGAAGTGGGCGTACGAAAAACGATTGGGGCGCAGCGATCGGGGCTGGTGGGCCAGTTTCTGGGCGAATCGCTGCTGATGACCACACTGGCCGTTCTGACTGCCCTGATCCTGCTGCAGAGTATGCTACCCCTGTTCAATGCGTTGTCGGATAAACAGTTGGCCCTGCCGCTAGAAGAACCGATGTTCTGGCTGGCCGTTGTCGGCCTGACGGGTCTGGTGAGTCTGCTGACGGGTCTTTATCCGGCCTTCTACCTGTCGTCGTTCCGACCGGCACAGGTGCTGAAGGGCGTTTTCACGGCCCACACGGGACAGGTCGCGTCGGGCCGGGTGTTTCGGCAGATGCTCATCGTGGGGCAGTTTACGCTGGCGGTGGTGCTGGCTATCGGCAGTGTGGTCATCTACCAGCAACTGTCGTTTATTCAGAATAAAAAACTGGGTTTCGATAAATCGCAACTGCTCTATGTGCGGATGAAGGGCGGATTGCGCAACAACGCGCTGCGGCTGAAAAACGACGTTCAGCAACTGCCCGGCGTGGCGGTGGCCTCGGCCACGACCAGCAACCTCGTCGACATCAGCAATTCATCGACCATCGAGTGGGAGGGGCAGCGGCCCAAAGACGAGTTCTTCATCACCAACATGAACATCGACGCCGACTTCCTGAAAACGACCGGCATGGAACTCGCGGCGGGCCGTAATATGTCGTGGCAGATTACGTCGGATACCGTTGCCCGGAAAGGGGCTTTCCTCATCAACGAAACGGCGGCCCGGCGCATGGGCTGGACACCCGAAACGGCCCTGGGCAAATGGGTCCGGTTCTGGAGCGCTGAGGGCAGAATCGTTGGCGTGCTGAAAGACTTTCATTTCCGACCCTTACGCATGACCATCGAGCCGTTCATTTTCCGGTTCAAGCCCCGCGAACCGTATTTCAATCTGCTGGTGAAGCTGGAACCCAATTCCGTGCAGCACACAATTACCGGCCTGACGAACCTGTATAAAAAATACGAACCAGACAATCCGATTGCCTACGGCTTTGTCGATCAGGATCTGGACGCCCAGTACCGGGCCGAGCAGCGCACGGGCCGCATCATTCTGTATTTTTCCATACTGTCGATTTTCGTCGCCTGTCTGGGTTTATTCGGTCTGGCGGCGTTCATGGCTGAGCAGCGCACCAAAGAAATTGGCGTCCGCAAAGTGCTGGGGGCCAGCGTTGGCAGTATCGTCAGCCTGCTCTCGAAAGACTTCCTCAAACTGGTGGTGGTCGCCATTGTGCTTGCCAGCCCGCTGGCCTGGTGGGGGGCCAGTCGGTGGCTGGCCGACTTCGCCTACAAAATCGCCATCGAGTGGTGGATGTTTGCCGGGGCGGGCGGTCTGGCCGTGGGTATTGCGTTGGTGACGGTCTCCTTCCAGGCCATCAAAGCGGCCCTGGCGAATCCGGTTAAGTCGTTGAGAGCTGAATAGCGGGGATGGCCGGGGTTGCAGGGAAAAGACAACCCCGGCCATCCGAGCCACCCCTGCCATCCCCGCAACTATGAAAATTTCCAGAGTGGAGGTATACGGCGATAATTTTCTGACAATGTGCTCATTTAATACCAAGAGCGATAACTGGTAGTCATCGAATAATTACGTAAACGAAGGAGACGTCATGCTTCTGAACTATCTCAAAGTTGCCTTCCGTCAGCTCTGGCGCAACAGACTACTGACGATCATCAATGTTCTGGGTCTGTCGGTGGGTATGGCGTGCGTGGTCGTGCTGGTGCTGTTTGCGCAGAAATGCCTGACCTGGGACACGGCCCATACCAATCTGGACCGGATCTATTATGTCCAGACACAAAGACCGGGGGGCGAACCTTATGATCAGACCGTCTATCCCCTGCTCGACCAGATGGTGCACGATTATCCGGAGATCGAGACCGGGACGCATAGCCAGAGCTGGAGTAATCCGTGGATCGAGTACGGCAGCAGGAGCCTTCGGGAAACGACGCGGTTTGTCGATTCCACCTTCTTCCAGGTCTTCACCTTCCCGTTCAGATACGGCGACCCGGCTACGGCGCTTCAAAACAGACGCTCGGTCGTGTTGAGCCAAAAGGCGGCGCAGAATCTGTTTGGCGACGTCAATCCGGTTGGCCGATACGTTACGGTGAACGACACGCTGCAGTATGCCGTTACGGGTGTGCTGGAAACGATACCTTCCAACTCATCGCTGCAATTCGAAGTGCTGCTGCCAGCGGCCAATCTGTATGATAATCCGGGTTTTCGTGAGAGCGCCGACTGGTATAATTCGTTCGCAACTACGTTTGTACTGCTCAAAGAAGGTGTCGACCCGGCCCAACTGGAAGCGAAACTGCCTCAGTTGGTAAAGGCGCATTACAATGACGAAGCGAAAGCATCCGTATTGCGGCTGGTCGCGTTCAGGAAGTATATCTACAACCTGAATCCCTCTTTCAGAAACCTCATCTACGGTTCGGTCATCATCGCCGCCTTTCTCCTGTTCATTATCAGCATCAACCTCATCAATCTCAACACGGCCTCGGCGCTGCCCCGAATCAGGGAGGTGGCGGTGCGGCAGGTGGTTGGGGCTACGCGTTCGCTGGTTCTGCGTCAGTTCTGGCTTGAATCGGGGCTTGTCGTAGCGGTGTCGCTGACCTTGTCGATCCTGTTTGCACTCTTTTTTCTGATACCTAATTTCAATCAGTTGCGGAGTGAAAACATGCAGTTGTCCATCGATTTGACAACAGACTATCCCACCATTCTGACCGTGCTGGGCCTGGCGCTGGCCGTGGCAATGGTAGCCGGCACATACCCGGCCATGTATCTGATGAGCCTGAAAACGACCGAGGCAGTAAAAGGCGTTCTCTCGACTAATCCCAGCCGTGGGCGGGTGCGGCAGAACGGGCTGATTGTTCTCCAGTTCACGCTTACGGTAGTGCTCATGCTGGGTACGATTGGGATGCGGGAACAGATCAAATTCATGAAAGAAGCTGACCTGGGTTACGATAAAAACAACGTGCTGGTCTTCAAAACGGACCTGGCCTATCGGAACGAAACGGCGGCCCTTTCGCAGGGGCAAGCCATTCTGAATCGATTACGGCAACGGGCTGACGTCGTATCGTTTACCAGTTCGGAAGTAACGCCCGTTTACTATTGGGACAACTTCAATACGTATTATCCGGAAGGTGAGGAAGTGAAAAAAATACGACTCCGGCATGTGTCTGGTGCCGTAAACTATCTTGAAACATATCGAATCCCGCTGCTTGAGGGCCGTAATTTCTCCGACGCCACGCCCGCCGACTCGGCTAACCGTGCGGTGGTTATCAACGAATCGGCCATGAAGGCGTTCGGCTGGACAACCGCCGTTGGTAAAAAACTTCGTCAGCAGAACAACGACGAGGTGTATACCGTCGTCGGGGTAACGAAGGACTACCACTACCGCGACCTTCAGGGCCATGTCGAGCCGATGCTGCAATGGTATGGCGGTCGTCAGCAACTGAGTTCCTTCCTTTCGGTGCGGATCTCCGACGCGTCGAACGCGTCGGCTGTCGTCTCGATGCTGGAACGGGAGTTTAGCCGGATTCCAGCCCGGCGGACGCTTTCGCACACCTATTTGTCCGACGACATCGCCCGGGCCTACGCATCGCTGGATAATATCTGGCGAATGATCAGTTTCGTTACGCTGATCGCCATTGCAACGGCCTGTGCGGGTATTTTTGGCTTGATTACACTAATCACCCGGCAGCGGACGAAGGAGATTGGCATCCGGAAGGTGCTGGGCGCATCGGTGGCGAGCATCGCGGCGCTGCTTTCAGGCGGTTTTCTTAAACTGGTCGCCCTGGCGGTTGTCATTGCCTCCGTGTTAGGGTGGTGGCTGAGCGACAGGCTGCTTAGTTACTTCGCCTACCGCATTGCCATTGGGTGGTGGATGTTCGCGCTGGCGGGCGGTCTGGCCGCGTTCATCGCCCTGCTGACGGTTGCTTTCCAGAGCATCCGGGCGGCCCTGGCGAACCCGGTCAAATCCTTACGTACTGAATAGCGGGGATGGCAGGGGTGGCTCGGAGGGCAGGGATTGTTATCTTTTCCCTGCGATCTGAGCCACCCCCGCCATCCCTGCAACTCACAAAGCTATGCTCCGCAACTACCTCAAAATCGCCTTCCGCAACCTGTGGAAGCACAGGCTTTTTTCGGTCATCAACATCTTCGGGCTGGCTTCGGGGCTGATGGTCTGTCTGCTCGCGCTGACCCACATCCGGGGGGCGTTTACGTACGATAGGTTTCATCCCAACTACGCCCGAACCTATCGAATCCTGACGGACGTGGTTGGTAAAAACAACGACGTGATACCGTACGCCACTTCACCCGCACCTCTGGCCCAGACGCTGAAACGCGATTATGATTTTGTAGAAGAAACGGCCCGCGTGGTTCGCACCTATGGAGAAGTGACCGGCAATCAGCGACATCTTTCGCTACTGAGTTTTGCTGTCGATGCCGGTTTCTTCCGCGTCTTCAACTATCCGCTGGCGCAGGGAGAACCCGCGATGCGCCCCGGTACAGCCGTGATAAGCCGGGAAACCGCTGAACGCTTCTTCGGCACCGCCAGCCCCATCGGGCAGGTCATTACCCAGGAAGGGCGGTCGCCCGCCGTAGTGACCGGCGTACTGGCTGACACGATCATTCTTTCGCACCTCCGGTTCGACGTGCTGTTTTCGCTCGAAAATCCGGCACCGCAGAAAGCATCACCGATGGCCGACGACTGGAAAACGTACGATAACGGTTATACCTACGTGCTGCTCAGGCCACAGACTACTGCCGAACGACTAAAAGCCATTTTGCCAGCCGTGAGCGCACGGGCCCTGCGAGGCGTGTCGTTTCGGCAGGAAAAAGGGTATCAGTTTCGTCAGCAGGCACTTGCCGACATTTCGCCCTCACGGCAGGAACGGATGTATGGCACCTATGAACCCCAGATAGGCGGTCTGCTGGTGGAAATGGGCGTAGGGCTGGTGACGCTGCTGATGGCGGCTTTCAATTACATCAACCTGACACTCGCCCGGTCGCTGGGCCGGGCCCGCGAAGTGGGTATCCGGAAAGTGGCCGGGGCCCTGCGTCGGCAGATTCTGGCGCAGTTTATGGCCGAATCGGTCGTCCTGTCGCTGCTGGCATTGGCGCTGGCTGCCCTCATGCTCGAACTGATACGACCGATGGCCTTCGTACAGCGGTGGCTGCTGGGCGGTATTCCGCATGACGCGACACTCTGGCTGACCTTTATCGCGTTTAGTCTCGTAGCGGGTTTGCTGGCAGGATTCGTACCGGCCAGGGTGTTGTCGGGTTTTCAACCTGCTCAGGTGCTGCGCAGCCAGACAGGCCTCCGCATGATTCGGGGAATCTCCCTGCGAAAAGCGCTGATTGTGACTCAGTTTGTCGTTTCTCTTGTTGCGTTAATCGGGCTGCTGACGATGAGCCGCCAGCAATACTACATGGCGGATGGCGACTATGGTTTCCGACGCGAACGCGTACTCAACATTCCGCTGAACACTCTTCCGTTGGCCCGACTGGCTGACGAACTGAGACGGCTGCCCGGCGTGGAGCGCGTGACCGCTACATCCGAGCGATTCGGCCATCACGGCGACTATTACGGCCCCGTAAAGCGGCGACGGGGCGGGCCCGACTCCACAGGGACATTCATCTGGTCGGTCGATGAGCACATGGTTTCTACCCTGAATCTGCGCCTGGCGGCGGGCCGTAATCTACCGCCTGCATCGGCAGACTCGCCGGGCCACCTGGTTCTGCTGAACGAAGAAGCTGTCCGGGCGTTCAGGCTGGGCAGCGCCCGTGAGGCAGTCGGGCAGTCTCTCTGGCTCAACGACAGTACGGAAGTGACGGTGGCAGGCGTCCTGAACGATTTTCGGTTTACCACATTCACCTGGGCCATGAGGCCGCTGATACTGCGCAATGTACCGGCGCAGTACCGATACCTGAGCGTGGCGGTGGCCGAAGGCGCTGAACAGGCCGTTCTGGCTGATGCTCAGCGCATCTGGAAGCGCCTGCGGCCCTACGAACCGTTTGCCGGTCAGTGGTATGACGATTTTCTGCATGAACGCCATGCCCATGCGGAAGACATCAATTTCATGGCCCTGCTCATCGGACTGGCGTTCTCGATTGCCTGCCTGGGTCTGTTCGGCATGGTGACCTACACGACCCGGACGCGCACCAAAGAAGTGGGTATTCGCAAGGTGATGGGCGCTCACGTATACCAGATTATGTGGACGCTGTCGCGGGGGTTCGTTCAATTGCTGCTCATCGCGGGAGCCATTGCCCTGCCATTAGGCTATCTGGGAGGATACGCCATTCTGAGCAACTTTGCTTATCACGTATCGATTGGCCTCGAAACGCTCGTGACTTGTTTCGGTCTTCTGTTACTATTGGGGAGCCTGACCATCTGCCTGCAGACGTACCGGGCGGCCCTGATGAACCCGGTTGAGTCGTTACGAACGGAGTAAGGCAGGGGTGTCGGGGATAATGCAGAATGAATCAGGCGTCGGCTCATTATTCATTTTGCATTATCCATTCAATAAAGTGCCGAGGTCCAGTTGCAGAATCTCGGAAAAGGCGGATTCGGTAGCCTGTCCCCCATCGCCTTTGCGGTAGCGCAGCCAGGTTCGGGTTTTGTAGTTGTAAACAAAGCCTTCCAGAATGCCGTAATCCTCGTCTTCAATCAGCCGAATGACTTTACGAAGGTCGTTTTTCTGCCCAACCGTCTGACATATTTCAATGACGATGCGTGTCAGCTCGGCTTCATGATCGAACAACAGAATATCGGGCACCGGATTCCCGTAGCCCTCGGCCAGCATGGTTTCAGGAAGCGGCTCATAAGGAATAGACTGTTGCTTGTAATACAAAATGCCCAACTCCACGTGCAGACGGGAGATAACCTGCTGATGCAGCAGCGGAGCATTGACGCCGTCGTCATGAGCCAGAAAAGATGGAGAAGCGGGTGAAGAATAGGCCATAGCTGCGGGAAAAGAAGATGAGAAATCTTGTGAAAATAGCAAATTTTTGAGCCCGGGTCGATTTATATGTTCGGCAAAATCGCACTTTACCGCCATTATGAGTTCCGTAGGTGCTATTGGGAATCTTCTTGCCCGCTCCTCTCTCAATTAGTAGTATTCGCAGATGAAATGGTTTAGAAATAAGAAAACTCCTAAACCTGATCGATCATGTGTAAAAATCACGGCGTAGCCTACATTGAACCGGGCGTTGTCGAGGTCCAGTCCATCGACTATCCCAAACTGGCCCTCGGCGACCGACAATGCCACCACGGGGTCATTCTGCAAATCGTTTCAACCAATATCTGCGGCAGCGACCAGCACATGGTACGTGGACGCACCACCGCCCCGGCGGGTCTGGTGCTGGGTCACGAAATAACGGGTCTCGTCATAGAGGCCGGTCGGGACGTAGAGTTTATCAAACCCGGTGATTTGGTGTCGGTGCCCTTCAACATTGCCTGTGGGCGCTGCCGCAACTGCAAGGCGGGTCAGACGGGCATCTGCCTGAACGTGAACCCATCACGTCCCGGAGCGGCTTACGGCTACGTCGACATGGGGGGCTGGGTCGGCGGGCAGGCTGAATACGTGATGGTGCCCTACGCCGATTTCAATCTGCTTAAATTTCCTGACAAAGACCAGGCGATGGCGAAAATCCGCGACCTGACGCTGCTTTCGGATATTTTCCCGACGGGCTACCACGGAGCCGTCACGGCGGGCGTAGGTCCGGGTTCCATCGTGTATGTGGCCGGGGCCGGGCCGGTGGGGCTGGCCTGTGCGGCCTCCTGCCATCTGCTCGGTGCCGCCGTCGTCATTGTGGGCGATTTGATTCCGGAGCGTCTGGAGCAGGCCCGGAGCTTCGGCTGCGAAACCGTGGATCTGCGAAAAGATACGCCGCTGCCCGATCAGATTGCCGAAATTATCGGCGTTCCGGAGGTCGACTCAGCAGTGGACTGCGTGGGTTTCGAAGCGCGGGGACACGGGGCGGATGCGGGCATCGAACTACCGGCCACCGTGCTGAATTCGGCCATGACCGTGACCAGAGCCGGTGGGGCCATCGGCATTCCTGGCCTGTACGTCACCGGTGATCCCGGAGCCTCGACCGAAGCCGCCAAAGAAGGAAACCTTGTCATCCGGATTGGTCTGGGATGGGCCAAATCACACGCGTTCTTCACGGGGCAGTGTCCGGTCATGAAGTACCACCGGCAGTTGATGAACGCCATTCTGTACGACAAAATCCAGATTGCCAAAGCCGTCAACGTCGAGGTTATCAGTCTGGATAAAGCGCCGCAGGGGTACCAGGATTTTGATAAAGGGGCAGCCAAAAAATTCGTCATCGACCCGCATGGGCTGATTCCGAACTGAAACATGCTGAAACGTGCGCGTGGGGACGCAAATGGAGACGCAAGTATGCGTCTCTACGCAACAAAATCATTTAGATCCAGACCCAGCACGTCGGAATAGGAATCCGGCGTTGCGGCTCCGCCATCACCCAGCCGGTAGCGCAGCCACTGGCCGGTTCGGTAATCGTAGACGAAACCCTCCTGAATGCCGTAGAGCGCATCGTCAATTAAGGTAATCACTTTTTTCAGGTCCTCTTTCAATCCTTTTGTGTGGCAGACCTCGATAATGACGGGAGTCTGGGCCGCTTCGTTGTCTACCAGCGACAGGTCTGGAACCGGGCTGGCCTTCCCTTCGTCCAGCATGGTTTCCGGCAGAGGTTCCAGCGAAATCTTCCGTTCGCGGTAATACAGTATACCCAGCCCGGTGGTCAGTTTGGCAATGACTCGCTGATGGGCGGCAGGCGCCCACACGCCATGATCTTCCTGGACGAGGAAGGCTGGATTGGTAAGGGGAGTGTACATAAAACGGTGTTTTTCCAAAGATAAAAAAATAAACAGGTACAAGCAGGCAGGTGTACCATGCGTCGCTTTCACTCTGCCCGATGGGTAATCCTGTCGGGTTTTTCGCTTTTCCTGACGACAAAACGCCTGTTCTGATGAAATTTCTGCTTCCAATCGTTACGTTCACCCTCGTATTCATATCGTCTGCCCTGACGACCACCAAAAAAGAATCCGTTGGCGTGGGAGCCAAACCGGTTGCCGGGGCGGAACTGTTTTTCGACGGCTCGCGGAAAATGCTCGACGACAAATGGACCTACTGGAAAGGCCCGCGACTAGCCGCCCAACTGCCCATCAAGTGGTTTCTGGTCGACGATCCGGACAGGAGTATTCCGGTCGGTAAGGGTCTGGCACTGAACACCAACGACCCAGCAGCGGCGGGGGGTAAATACGGTGCCGCCGACATCGTCACCAAAAAGGAGTTTCGGGATAAGCGCGTCCACGTCGAATTCATGATTACCGAACCGGGCGGCAACAGCGGCGTTTATCTCCAGTGCCGCTACGAAATTCAGGTGCTCGACGGCGACAAAACGCCCCACGGCATGGGCGCCGTCATCAACGAATCTGAATCGCCTTATGAGGCTTACAACGGCATCGGCAAATGGAACGCCTACGACATCGTGTTCCGGGCGGCCCGCTTCAAAGACGGCAAACGGACCGAAAAAGCCATGCTGACGATGTATTTCAACGGAAAAAAAGTTCATAAAAACCACCCGATCAACCAGGTCTGGGGCGGGGCGTTTTCGGGCATCGATGGCGGCAACGACGACGGCAAGGGCATCACCGACACGCCGGGCGGCCTCAAACTTCAGGCCGAGGGCCACAACGTGCTTTACCGCAACATCTGGATTAAAGAACTGAACCTGAACGACGCCGATACGGATTTCTGATTGAGTGAATAAAATTCCCAGTAATCAATCACTCAATCACCATTCACCCAATTACCCACTTTTACATTTCCTTAACAAGGTTTTACGACCCGAAACCGGGCGAGTTTCGGCAGACGTTTACATTTGCTTCATCGTTCAACTCAATTCACGAACCATGAAAAACGTAAAATCTCTGCTGCTCTTCGTTTGCTTTCAGGCGCTGTCGGGCTGGTGTCTGGCGCAGGAGTCATTCACCAAATGCTCGGCGGCGTTTCTGGGCAGCAACATGGTGGTCAATGAATACACCACGAAGGGCGTGTGTGTGCTACCCGCCACGGCGACGGGCCAACTGACGGTCAACACGGTGGATCTTTCGCCCAAAGAAAGCAAAGCCATCGACCGGATAGCGTTCCGGATCGCCATCCGCGACAAAGACACGAAAACGCTGATGATGTATGCGCCCGACGAGTTTCGGGAAGTCGACGTGCAGCGGGTGCTGGCAAAATGCAAGAAAGGCGATCACATTGTGCTGCTCACCGTCGATAATCAGTATGCACTGCCCCACAACGAAATCCTGATCCGATGAACCGCCGGAAAACACTCATCCCCGACCGGATACAAAGCCACGGCCTGACCGGACTGCTTTGTCTTTCGCTGGCCGCTTCGTTCGCCGTCGTTGAGCCCCCAAAAAAGGAACCTGCCTCTTCCAGCGTTCCGGCAACCCGCGTATACTGGAATCCGCTGACGCTCAACGGACGGCCAATCGACCTCTCCAGTTTTTCCGTACTGAGCCGGGGCGTTCTTTCGATCGTGGAAATCGACGCGGCTGAAGGTAAACCCGTAAAGGTGCCGTTCCGGGTGTATGTGCGCCGGGCGGGCGAAATCGTCTGCGGACAAACCGACGGCGAGGGCGTTCTGGAGGTGAACATACAGCCCATGCTGGCTATGGCCCGCCCCGGCGATGAACTGGTCATCGAGCGGGTGCGGCCCGCCGACAGTGCCATGCGCCAGATCATCAGACTTCGACCCTTCAACTGGATGATTACGCCCGGCGACGGCTGCTAACCCAAACTCATTCGTTATGCCGAAACCGACTCGTTACCGCCCGATTGTCAGTCTCCTGGCCCTGCTGCTGACGGTACTGCTCTTTACACAGTTTGTCGGCGTCGACCGGGCCGGAGACAACGCACCGTATTCACCCGAAAAGGTCAATCTGGCCCTGCGCCGCACGGCGCATCATCTGCTGCGGGCGGCGGGTGATTCCGCGTCCCGTATCCCCGCCGTGCAGCAGACCGACCGGGTTTTCACGGTCCGGCTGAACCATGCCTTTTCGTATGATCGCCTGCCTGCTCTGCTGCAGCAGTCGCTGGATCAGCACCGTATTCAGGCAAACTACGACGTGGCCGTGCTCGACTGTGGCCGGGGCGAACTGCAATTAGGTTATAATTTTCTGGACTATACCGAGCGGGGTGAGGTTCCCTGCGGCGGGCGTCAGATGGGAGAGGGGTGCTACACGCTCAAAGTTACATTTGCGGAAACGCCGCCCGTCGACAAGTCCGGTGGCGGGTGGTGGACGCTGGTGTTCAGCGGTCTGCTGGCCGGGTTTGTTTATCTGTCCTGGAAAACGACGCAGTCGGCGAAACCAGCGGAAGAAGCTGATCCGGAAACATCCGAAGCGATCCGACTGGGTAATTTCTGGTTCAACCCTGTCAAACAGACACTTTTGTGCGGCGACCGATCCCACACTCTGACGTATCGCGAGGCGAAATTACTGCGGCTGTTTGCCAGCCATCCCAATCAGGTGCTGGAAAGGGACTTTATTCTGAAAACTGTCTGGGAAGATGAAGGCGTTACGGTCGGGAGGAGTGTCGACGTGTTTGTGTCCCGCCTGCGCAAACTGCTGCAGGACGATCCGTCGGTGCGGATTGTCGCCATACACGGCATTGGTTACCGAATAGAAGTTGCCTGAACTACTACAGAAACCGATTTAAATCCAGTTGCAGCACATCCGAAACAGAACTCGATTCGGTCAGGCCACCGTCGCCTTTGCGGTAGCGTAGCCACTGCTCGGTTTTATAGTTGTAAATGAAGCCTTCCAGAATACCGTATCGGTCTTCGTCGATGAGCTGAATGACCTTCAGTATATCGTCCTTCTGCCCGTTGGTATGGCAGACTTCGATAATGATCCGGGTCTGGTCAGACTCATTGTCATAGAGCGATAAATCGGGAACCAGACTCGCTTTTCCCTCGTCGAGCATGGTTTCGGGCAGCGGTTCGAGTGGGATGGCTTTCTGCTGATAGAAAAGCGGGGCCAGGCCGCCCGTAAGTTTAGCGATAATGCGCTGATGAATACGCGGTGCCCAGACGCCCTGATCCTCGGCAACCATCGAAAGCCCGATCGGTGATGGTGAGTACATAATCGCTAAAAATCGATTCCGACAAACTTACTGAAAACGCGCTTTGTCCGCAAGTGTCCGCTCCGGCGTCCGTTTGCGGACACTTTGTTTTGTTTGGGTTCCATAAGAAATTGACAGTGAGGTGATTATTCTTTCTGGTATGGCATTTGGTCTGACGATTTACCGATAACTCTCTCCCGTTTTCAGCATGTCTGCCGGTCCACTTGATAGCCGGTAGTCCGGGCCGGATATCCGCAGTAAACACAAAACGATGATGCTTAGAAATTACTTCACTACGGCCTTTCGCAATCTCCGGCGCAACGGAAGTTACGCCGCCCTCAACACCATTGGGCTGACACTCGGTCTGGCCTGCTGCCTGATTCTGTTTCTTGCCATTCGGTATGAACTGAGCTACGACCGGCACCACGCCCATGCCGACCGCATCCATCGTCTGATTACCGGATACCGGAATGCTGAAAGCGATGGCCGCAACGTGGGGGTTCCGCTGCCGGTCCTGGCGGCGATGCGCAACGATTTTCCGGAGATAAAACGACAGGTGACGCTCATGCACGAAACCGAGGGCGTCGTGCGCGTGAGCCAGACAAAGAAGTTTGAAGAAGAGTCGGGGGTAATGGCTTTTGTCGAGTCGGAGTACTTCCGGCTGTTTGATTATCAATGGAAACAGGGCAGCCCTCAAACTTCGCTGACGTCGCCGAACACGGTGGTGTTGTCTGAGCGCATGGCCCGGAAATATTTTGGCGACGCCAACCCGATGGGTCGGCGGTTCCGCTTCGAAAATAAAATGGATTTTGTAGTCACGGGCATTGTCCAGGACCCGCCCGTGACAAGCAGTATTCCGTTTGAGGTCATGCTGTCCTTTGCATCGCTGAAAGCTTTCGGAGCTAACACACGGTGGGACGACTGGCAGTCGAATTCCAGCCAGGTGCAGCTTTACCTGATGCTGCCCGAAGGCAAAACGCCGGAGGCTATGGAGCGGCAGATGGTCGCCTTTGTCAATAAATATCACAAACCGGACGAGGCGAAGAACATCATCTACGAACTTCAGCCACTGACCCAGATTCATTTCGACACCCGGACGGGAAATTTCGCCCACCGGACCGTCAGCAAACAGACCATATGGGCAATGGCCCTCATTGGGATTTTCATTCTCATCACCGCCTGCGTCAATTTCGTCAACCTTGCCACGGCGCAGGCCATTCGGCGGTCGAAGGAGGTCGGCGTACGCAAGGTGCTGGGCAGCTCACGGCTTCAGTTGATGCGGCAGTTTCTGGGGGAAACCGGCGTTCTTACGGGCCTGGCGGTAGTGCTGGCTCTGTTCAGCGCCTATCTCGCTCTGCCGTATGTCGTTGAATTGCTGGACGTGAAACTCGAACCGTCGGCGCTTTTCGAGCCGCCAATTCTGCTGTTTACGTTGCTGCTGGCCGTCTGCACGACAGTACTGGCCGGTTTTTACCCGGCCCTCGTGCTGTCGGGCTATCAGCCGGTGCTGGCGCTGAAGGGCAAAATCAAAACGGTAGGCAGCGGTCAGATAACGTTGCGCCGGAGTCTGATTGTGGGGCAGTTTGCCATTTCGCAGATGCTCATCATCGGCACCATCATCGCCTATAGCCAGGTGAAACACTTCCGGTCGGCGGATCTGGGTTACAACAAAGACGCCGTCCTGATAGTACCGATACCCGGTAAGAAGGAGACGGGGAAACTGAAAACCTTACAGGCGAAGCTGGCGGGTCAGCCCCTCATTCAGTCGATGAGCTACAGCATGTCCAAGCCTTCGGAACGGGGCAACTGGTGGACGAGTTTCCGGTTCGAAAATGCGGAGAAAGAGGCTGATTTTGGGGTTGTGATGCGCCCGGCGGACACGGCTTATTTCCGTACGTATGGCCTTGAACTGGTGGCGGGTCGAATATTTCACCCTGCCGATACGGCCCGCGAAGTGGTTGTCAACGAGTCGTTTGTGAAGAAAATGGGTTTTCAGAATCCGCAGCAGATTATGGGCAAACACATGGCGGGTCTGGGCGGAGCCGACAGCAAAATACCCATTGTGGGTGTAGTAAAAGACTTCAACACCTTCTCATTGCACGAGCGTACGCAGCCCTGCGTTCTGACGACATTTGGCGAAGCATATAATCTGCTTAACATTAAGCTGTCGACCCAGGCCGGTACCGAAAGCGTCAGCCGCCTGCTGCGCACGATAGAGACGGCCTGGACGGCCAGTTTTCCGGATTTTGTCTTCAAGTATGAGTTTGCGGATGAGGCCATTAACGATTTTTATCGCAACGAAGAACGGCTCTTCTCACTCTTCCGGCTGCTGGCGGGCATTGCCATTTTCATCGGCTGTCTGGGACTGTATGGGGTGGTGGCGCTCATGGCCGAGTCGCGGACAAAGGAGGTCGGCATTCGTAAGGTGCTGGGCGCTTCCGTGACCCACATCTTCGGCCTGTTTTCGCTCGACTTTGTCAAACTGGTGCTCATCGCCCTGCTCATTGCCTCGCCCGTGGCCGGGTACGTTATGAGTCAGTGGCTGGAAGATTTTGCCTATAAAATCGACATCGAATGGTGGATGTTTGCTCTGACCGGCGGACTAACCACCGCCCTGGCCCTGCTGACGGTCTCGTATCAGAGCATCAAAGCCGCCCTGATGAATCCGGTGAAATCCCTGCGAACCGAGTAAATGATGGAACGCGGATAACACGGACGGTTCGCCTCATCCGCGTTCCATCCCAAGCCACAAAACCAAACACAACTTATCCATGAAAACCCTGCTTACTCTGCTGCTGGCCTGCATCGGTTCTGCGGCTTTCGCCCAGCGCTCCTATCTGCATAAGGAGATTGAGGATGACGGAAAACGTCTGCATATCCGCGTGGATGCGGAAGGCGAAGGGCGTAACGTCCACTACAAACGGAGTTTCGACGTTCGCCGGATGGATAAGGAAGAAAAAGACCGGCTGGTGAGTCAGATTATGGACTCGCTGGGCGTTGCCGAAACGCCTGCGGCCAGTCGCAGCGCCCACGTGGCCGGAGTCGCCACTTCGTACAGGTCAGACCAAAAACGCCTGTCCGGCAAAACCACGTACCGGGAAGCGAAAAACAACTGCGACGAGGAAAAGCTGACGAGTGAGTCGGATTCTTCGGAACCTGCAGAGCCGGAGGATGCCTACGCAAGCTCAAAAGAAGGCATGGAAAAAGTGGCAGGCCGGATTCCCTATTGGCGACGGATTCAGGAAGACCGGCAGAATAACCGCCTGATGATGCACTTCGAATACCGGATGAATGGCGAAGAATTCATCTACGAGCGCACCGTCAACCTCGACGGTAAATCGGAAAAAGACAAAAAACGCATCATCCAGGAAACTGAACGCCGCCTGGGCCTGAATGTGGAACAATAAAGAAGGAGGAAAGGGAGGAGAGGAGAAAGGGAGAAATGCATTGTTCTTTCAGTTCCCTCCTCCTTTCCTCCCTTCCTCCCTTTCCTCCTTACTATGCTACGCAACTACCTCAAAATCGCCTGGCGGAATCTCTGGAAACACAGGGGATTCAGTTTCATCAACATCACCGGCGTAGCTGTGGGGCTGGCCTGTTTCCTGCTGATTGCACTTTATGTTCGTGATGAGCTGCGCTACGACCGCTTTCACGCCAACGCCGACCGAATCTACCGCCTGACCCGGACCTTTCTGACCGATGGAAAACCCACGCTGCTGCTGGCGCAGGCCGCCCCGCCGTTCGGACCACTCGTCAAACAGGACTTTCCGGAAGCGGAAGAGGTGGTTCGGCTGCTCGACAACAACGGCCTGCTCCGCTACGGCGAGCAGACGTTCAACGAGGAAAATATGTTTTTTGCCGAAGCGAACGTCTTCCGGGTGTTCAGCTTCGATATCGTCAGCGGCAATCCCGATCAGGCGCTGGTGAATCCGTTCTCGATCATGTTCTCGCGGCCGATGGCCGAGAAGTACTTCGGACGGGAGAACCCCATTGGCAAGACCGTCCGGATCGACAGCCAGTTTGAATTGACCGTAACCGGCGTGTTTGAGCCGCTGCCCGCCCAATCGCATTTTCATCCTAATTTTCTGCTGTCGTTTTCCACCCTGAACGACCCACGAGTCTACGGGGCCGAACGGCTACGCGTGAACTGGAGCAATAATGCGTTCAGTACCTACGTCCTGCTCAAACCGGGGGCTAGCCCAGCAAACATGGTGGCGGCGTTCCCGGCGTTTCAGGACCGGCACATTCCGGTTGAAAACGATACTAAAGCCTCCACGTATTCATTGCTGGAACTACAGAAACTGACTGACATTCACCTGCATTCGCATACAGATTCGGAACTGGAACCGTCTGGCGACATTCGCTACATTTACCTCTTTTCGGCCATCGGATTATTTATTCTGCTGATTGCCTGCATCAACTACATGAACCTGAGCACGGCCCGCTCCGCCAGCCGCGCCCGCGAAGTGGGTATGCGCAAGGTGGTAGGGGCCGGGCGGCAACAACTCATTGGTCAGTTTCTGAGCGAATCGCTGGTGGTCATACTGGTTGCGCTGGTCATTGCGGTGGTGCTGGTGCTGGTGTGCCTGCCCGCTCTCAACAGCTTCACGCAGAAGGAACTGACCATCCGCCAGATTTTCGACCCGGTATTTCTATCTATCGTTGTCGGCATTGCGCTGCTGACCGGTCTGGTGGCAGGAAGCTATCCGGCCTTCTTTCTGACGGCGTTTCAGCCGCTCCAGGTGCTGAAAGGCAGTCTGGCATTCGGGCAGATTCGGTCGGCGCTGCGCAGCGGGCGTTTGCGGCAGGCGCTGGTGGTCACGCAATTTGGCATTGCCATCGTACTGATGATTGCCACGGCGGTAGTCTATAGTCAGATGCGCTACATTCAGGACTACCGGCTGGGCTACCAGAAAGATCAGGTGCTGCTGCTCCCCGACGTGGGCGATTCGTCGACCAACTACGAAACACTGAAAGCGCGGCTCAAACAGACGGGCCTGGTGCGGGAAGTGGGCCGGTCGTCCCGGATTCCGTCGGGGCGGCTGCTCGACAGTTATGGGGCCTACGTACCGAAAGGCGACAGTATGGCGCCGGTCAACATCAATCTGCGGGGTCTGCGGGTCGACTACGACTTTATTTCGGCCTACGGAATTGGCATGGCGGCGGGCCGGAATTTTTCACGGGAATACGGCACCGATACGTCGATGGTCATCCTGAACGAAAAAGCGGTTCGGCTGCTGGGCTGGACGCCGGATCAGGCCATCGGAAAGCCATTTCAGTACGGACCCGCCCGGGGGCAGATTATCGGCGTGACGAAAGATTACCACTTTGAATCGCTGCACCAGCAGATATCGGCCATCGCCCTGATTCTGCGACCCAGAAACCACAACTGGCTATCGATTCCGCTCACGGGCGACGTGTCGAAAGGCGTGAAACAGGTGGAGGCCGTCTGGAAGCAGACGTTCCCCGACCGACCGTTTGACTACCAGTTTCTGGACGAACGCTTCGACAGACTCTACGCCCGCGAGCGCACCCAGCAGACACTGTTCAGTATTTTTTCAGGTCTTGCCATTCTGATCTCCTGTCTGGGTCTGTTTGGTCTGTCGATGTTCTTTGCCGAACAGCGGACGAAAGAGATTGGCATCCGGAAAGTGCTGGGTGCCAGTGTACCGGGTCTGGTGGCGCTGCTTTCGAAGGATTTCCTGAAACTGGTAGTCATTGCCATTGTCATCGCTTCGCCTCTGGCGGGCTGGGCTATGGCGCAGTGGCTGGCCGGGTTCGCTTATCATACGACGCTAAGCTGGTGGGTGTTTGTGCTGGCGGGAAGTCTGGCCGTGGGCATCGCCCTACTGACGGTGAGTTTTCAGAGTATCAAAGCCGCGTTGATGAATCCGGTGAAATCATTACGTACTGAATAAAGCGGGGATTGCAGGGGTTGCAGGGATTGTTGTTTTTTTCCTGCGATCCCCGCCACCCCTGCAATCCCCGCAATTCACAAAACTATGCTACGCAACTACCTCATAATCGCCCTTCGGAATCTGCGGAAACATCGCGGATTTACGTTCATCAATGTGTTCGGGCTGGCGCTGGGTCTGGCCTGCTGCCTGCTCATCACGCTCTATGTCGTCGATGAGTTAAGCTACGACCGGTTTCACGAGAAAGCCGACCGGATTTACCGTATCCAGACCGACATCAAGTTCGGAGGCAACGACATGCACTTTGCCGTTTCGCCCGATCCGGTAGGGCCTACGCTAAAGCAGGATTATCCGCAGGTCGAGCAGTTTGTGCGGCTGCACCAGCGGGGAACCTGGCTCGTCAGACGGGCCGGAACGGCGACCAATATTCGGGAAGACGACATTATGTTTGCCGACTCCACGCTGTTCGACGTGTTCACGCTGCCCCTCATCAGCGGCGATCCGGCACAGGCACTCACTCAGCCTAATTCAGTCGTAATCAGTGAGTCTGCCGCCAAACGGCATTTCGGCAGTATGGAGCCGGTGGGCCAGCTTCTTTTGTTTGATAATAACCAGTCGTTCAGGGTCACGGGCGTCATGCGCGACATGCCCATGAACAGCCATTTCCGAACCAATTTCTTTCTGTCGATGCGTGACGACAACTACCCCTGGGGCAGTTGGCTGAGCAACAATCATCATACATACGTCGTACTGAAGCCCGGCGTGGATGCGGCAGTTTTTGCACGGAATCTGGACGTGGTCATCGAGAAATATGTCGGAAAACAGGCTCAGGCGGCTCTGGGAACCACGATGGACCAGTTCCGAAAGTCCGGAAACTCGTATCGCTACTGGATGATGCCCCTTACGGACATTCATCTCTACTCCCGGCAGTCAGTCGAACTGGCCCCCAACGGCGACATTCAATACGTCTATATTTTTTCGGCAGTAGCCGTGTTCATTCTGCTGATTGCCTGTATCAATTTTATGAATCTGGCGACGGCCCGCTCGATGGGCCGGGCCAGAGAGGTGGGCGTCCGGAAAGCGCTCGGATCGATGCGCTCTCAGCTTATGAATCAGTTTCTGACCGAGTCGGTGCTGACAACGACGCTGGCGATGGGTCTGGCCCTGCTGCTGGTGGCGCTCATACTACCTTTCTTCAATCAGGTGGCCGGTAAGGAAATTGACCTGAACAGCCTGGTTTCGCCCCTGTGGCTGCTGGCGCTTGTGCTGCTGCCGGTCGGCGTGGGTTTGCTGGCCGGAAGCTACCCCGCCTTTTTCCTGTCGTCCTTTCGTCCGGTCAGCGTACTGAAAGGCAGTCTGGCATCGCTGCGGTGGGGTGTGGGGCTAAAAAGCATGGGACTGCGCAGCGGACTGGTGGTTTTTCAGTTCATGATGTCGGTAATCCTGATCGTCGCCACCCTCATCGTGTATCGGCAGATGACCTACATCCGGACAAAGAATCTGGGTTTCCAGCGGGAACAGGTGCTGACCATCAACGATGTCTACACGCTGGGGAAAGGGGCCGAAGCGTTCCGGCAGGAGGTATTGCGGCTGCCCGGCGTCGTCAGCGGCTCTATCTCTGGTTATCTGCCCACTCCATCGAATCGTAGTGATAATTCCTTTTTCCCGGAAGGCGAGGTGGATGCGCGCAAAGCCGTACAGATGCAATCCTGGGGCGTCGACCACGATTACGTGAAAACGATGGGTATGCAGCTAGTGCAGGGGCGCGGTTTCTCCCGAACCTTCGGGTCCGATTCCTCAGCGGTCATTCTGAACGAAACCGCTGCCCGGCTGTTTGGAGGAAACCAGATATTGGGCAAACGCATCAGCATATTCGATGATCCACAGCTAAAAACGATGCGAACCTATACGGTCATCGGAATCATCAAAAACTTCCATTACGAATCTCTGCGGCAGACCATCGGCGCTCTGTGTCTAAGGCTGGATGCCAACAGCGGAGCGATCTCCTTTCGGCTTAGCAGTCAGGACATACCCATGCTGGTAAGTCGGGTGGAGGCGCTGTGGAAGCAGACTGCACCCGGACAGCCATTCAGCTATCAGTTTCTTGAAGACAGCTTCGACAGAATGTATCGGGCCGAGCAGCGCGTCGGGACCCTGGCCCTGACGTTCGCCGTGCTGGCCGTTCTCATTGCCTGTCTGGGTCTGTTGGGTCTGGCCGCCTTCACTGCCGAGCAGCGGACAAAGGAAATTGGCGTCCGTAAAGTGCTGGGCGCCAGTGTGGCCAGCATCATTGGTTTGCTCTCGAAAGATTTCCTCAAGCTCGTGCTGGTTGCCATCGTGCTGGCCTCGCCGGTCGCCTGGTGGGCAATGAGCCGCTGGCTGCAGGACTTCGCCTATCGCATCGACGTCGAATGGTGGGTGTTTGCGCTGGCGGGCGGGCTGGCCGTGGGCATCGCCCTGCTGACGGTGAGCTTCCAGAGCATCAAAGCCGCGTTGATGAATCCGGTGAAGTCGTTGAGAACTGAATAAAAGGAGGAAAGGAGAAGGGGGGGAAGGGAGGAAAGGGTTTAAGAAACCATTTTCCTACTCCTTTCCTCCCTTCCTCCCCTTCTCCTTTCCTCCTTTTAAACCCAATTACCTATGGCACACATCGCTATACCCATCCCCAACCTGCCCGGCAAGCACGAGATCGAAATCGAAGTGACTATCAACGGGCAGCGCCAGCAACTTCACTACCGCGTCGAGCTGTTTTACTGGAATGACTGTCCGGTGCCGACCTTCGACCGCGTGGAGTGCATCCGGCACATGCTGTCGCACTACGACCAGGACTGGACACTCTACTACATCGGCTCGCCGACGGACGATTTCGTCCCCATCACATTTGTCCGGAAAGAAGACCTGATCCGGCAGCGGCAGTTGCTGGTGAGTGCGTAGCCGTTACGCGCTCACCGCCTCATTGGTTCGGTACCAGTCGACACGGCGGGTCAGATACATGATCGTGCCCAGAATCAGCAGCAGACCCAGACTGCCCAGCAGCAGCGAATAATCCTCCAGTCGCAGCAGTGAGTAGAAAAAGCCGTAGAGAAGAGCCAGCATTCCGCTGAAGAGCATCGTCAGCCGTCCGCTGCGGAACACGTAGCGGACGTAGAACGTCGTCAGCAGCAGAATGACGAGGGAGCCGATCAGATAGGCCCGGTCGAACGACAGGTGTTCGGAGATCGCCAGCAGCAGCAGATAAAACAGACAGATGGCAAATCCGACCAGCAGATACTGAATCGGGTGAATACGCCGTCCGGCCAGGATTTCGATGAAGAAAAAAGCCGTGAAAGTCAGGATGATGAACATGGCGGCGTATTTCACCGAACGGGTCGTTTTCTGGTATTCATCCACCGGCAGCAGCAGTTTTACGCCAAAAGAGGTGTCGGCGGCGGGCGGGGCAACAGTGGCCGTTGCCGTCGTCTGGGCCGCAGGTTCCGGCAGACGACCCAGAAAATTGCCCACGCCCTGCTGCGGATAGTTCCGGTTGAACTGCAGCACCCGCCACGAGGCTTTGAACCCCTCAGGATTCACCTCGCGCTGTTCGGGCAGAAACGATCCGGTGAAACTGGGGGTATTCCAGGACGACTGCAGACGGACGGTGGTCTCCTTGCCAAACGGGAGAAAATTCAACTGCGTGCTGCCGTTGAGATTGAGGGAACAGTCGACCAGGTAGGAATCGGCGTCGAGCGCCACCGGGACGCTCACGCCCGAGGTCAGAATGTCGCTGGTCGGGACGCCGGGGCTTACTTCCGGCGACCGCCCGTTGACATCCATCTGAACGGCATCCCGGATGCCTTTCATGTCGCTGATTCCCAGTGACAGGAACGCTTTGTTCCACTGCATGGCCTGCGGGCTTAGCCCGAGGGACTCCACCGCCGGACGCCGGAACGTACCCCGAATGCGCAGCTTCGTGTTATACAGCATAACGATGAATATGCCCCGGTTTCGTTTCTCCGGAACGACGGTTCCATCGATCTGAAGCAGGTCCGGCAGAAAGTGGGCGTAGCGCGTCTCCATTTGCAGAACAGTGCCTTTCTCATTCCGGACAGGGTCGAGATACGGTACCGTGAGCACCGGACCACCAATGGTCTGCGGCCCGCCCCATTTGGAACTCACCTCGTCGATGGCCTGGTTGCGGGTTGCCTCCCGCTCGGCCACCAGCGACTGTAGCATACCCGTGGGAATGAGCAGGATCAGGAGCAGAAAACCAATGACGAAAAGTTTGATCAGAGCGGACGTGCGCAGCCAGGCGTTGAGCCGGTCGAAGAGACTGGCCGACGGACGGTCGGGAGAGGAGAGGGGTTGCATGTTTTCCAGTATAAAAGTACTTTGTGTTTCAAAGTAAACAAAAGAAAATGGGATTCTCCAACGATCCGGCCAACTTTTTCTTCACTTTCGCCCGAACGGTAATCGATTGCCGAAACTCTGCCCATGCTTTCTGCTTTCCTGTCGCTGGCTTTGCTGATCCGAATCGTGGTCAATCCGCTGTCAAACGTGTATCAGAAACAGCTTACGCAGCGTTCGCTCGACCCGCTGTTTATTACAGTAGTCACCTACGGTCTGCTGACGGCGGCGGGGCTGGCGTTGTCGGGGGGCGACCTGATGCCTGCATCGGGGCGGTTCTGGCTGCCCATGACGGCGTGTGCGGTACTGGCCGTTCTGGGTAACGTGTTTCTGGTTCGGGCCCTGCGGGTGGGTGATCTGTCGGTTCTGGGGCCGATCAATGCCTACAAATCCGTTGTCAGTCTGATTTTTGGAATAATCATTCTGGACGAAATGCCGGGCGGATGGGGCCTACTGGGGATCGGGTTCATTGTGGCGGGCAGCTACTTCGTCCTTAGCGTTCCGGCTTCTCCGGATGGGTTTACCCGGCAGGCATCGGGGCAAAAAGGCCTTCTGTTTCGGCTGCTGGCTCTGGTCTGCTCGGCAATCGACGGAGTTTTCCTGAAAAAAGCGCTTCTGTTTTCCAATCCCCGGCAGGCGTTCTTTTACTGGTGTCTGTTCGGTTTTCTGCTGTCGGGTCTCTGGCTGATTCTGTCGAGCCACAAAAACAGGCTCGGTCGGCAATGGGAGCTGGCAGCCAGGAACGTACGAACGGTGTTTCTGCTCGCCGGCTGCGTGGGCCTGATGCAGTTGTCGACCAACTGGGTTCTCGAACGTATGCCGGTGAGTTACGCCCTGGCGCTGTTTCAGCTTTCGGTGCTGTTGAGCGTACTGTTTGGCTATCGGTTTTTTGGTGAAACCAACGTTCGGCGTAAGCTGCTGGGCGCGGGCATTATGATCATCGGGGCCGTGCTGATAATCCTGCTAGGGTAGGAATATTCCGTTGACCGTGCAACTATCGATACGTCAGATGCATCCTTATCGAAAAACAGCAAATGTATGAAACCTACTACCAGCCTTTTCCTTTTTAGTGGTCTGCTGCTGACGACGATTGCCAGCGCTCAGGACGACCGCGAGACACCCTATCGTACCGAAAATTTTACGGGTAATCTCTCCAATGTCCGGGTCGAAACATCGGGTGGCGGCATTACCGTCGAAGGTGGTCAGAGCGGCGGCGTTAAAGTCGAGATGTATGTCCGGCCCAACAACTGGCCCCAGAACCAGCTATCGAAAGCAGAAATCGATGAGCGCCTGAAAGACGATTATGTCATCAGTATCAGCAAAGAAGGCAATACGGTGGTTGCTACGGCCAAACGCAAAGGCAGCGACAACTGGGACTGGAAGAGGTCACTCAATATTTCCTTTAAGGTCTACACGCCCCGCAACATCGGTACCGATCTGAGAACATCGGGCGGCGGCATCCGCCTGAGCCGCCTGACTGGTCAGCAGAACTTCCAGACCAGCGGCGGCGGCCTGAAACTGGATGATCTCGACGGCGTCATTCGGGGCCGCACCTCCGGCGGGGGCATCGACTTCACCAACTGCCGTAAAGACATTGAACTGACTACGTCGGGCGGCAGCATCAACGCCCGAAACTCCACCGGCAATCTGAAACTGCGCACGTCGGGCGGCAGCATCAAACTGGAAGATTTGAAGGGTGAGGTCGATGCCAGCACCAGCGGCGGCAGCATCAACGCCGACGGGGTAGATGGCGAACTCGTCGCCGGCACGAGCGGCGGCAGCATCCGGATGCGCGACATCGCCGGGAGCGTCCGGGCCAGCACCAGCGCAGGCAGCATCGAGGCCGACATCACGCGGGTAGGCGAGTATGTCCGCCTGTCGACCAGCGCCGGGAGCGTCCGGGTCCGGATGCCGATGAACAAAGGCCTGGATCTGGATTTGCGCGGCAACCGCGTATCGGCGGGCGAACTCAGCAAATTTGACGGAACGATGGAGCGCGACCGGGTGCGCGGGCGTCTTAACGGCGGCGGAATTCCGGTCAATATCTCAGCCAGCAGCGGCAGCGTGTATCTGAATCAGAATTAGTGATTGGTGGCTGACGCCTCATCCCATTCACCTAATCAATAAATTGCCCACTTACCCTGCCTCACATTTGTCCGCATTTGAACAAAAAACTGTCCACTTGCGGACAGTTTTTTGTTTTATAGATTGTAGTATATTGCTGATATACAGTCTTCTAAAAGAGTGTTACGGGAATGGCATAACCCTTGCGCCATTACGGAATAAGAAACGAAGCCAAATCCAGTTGCAGTACGTCGGAGAAGGATGATTCAGCGGGCAGACCACCGTCGCCTTTGCGATAGCGGAACCATTGATGGGTCTTGTAATTGTAAACGAAACCTTCCAGAATGCCGTAGAGGTCGCCGTCGATGAGATTGATAATTTTTTGTAAATCTTTTTTCAATCCCTGGCTGTGGCAGACCTCTATGATGACAGGAATTTGTTCCGTTTCATTATCGTATAGCAGTAAGTCGGGAACTGGGCTGGCTTCCCCCGGATCGAGCATCGTTTCCGGTAGCGGCTCGTAGCGTATAGCTTTTTGTTGATAATATAGCCAGCCCAAACCAGAATTAAGTCTGGAAATAATTCGCTGGTGGTCGATTGGGCCGTAAACCGCCTGATCTTCGCCGAAATAAATAGCGCCGTCTATAGCCGGATGATACATGACACGGAGGCATTTTTGTGAGTAAAGAGAAGATTTCCAAATATAACCAATTATGATTCAACTCTCGAACGTATCCAAATACTACCCCGCCGGGTTCGGCAAAACCTATGTGCTGCGGAACATCTCGCTGGAAATAGCTGAAGGTGAGTTTATCAGCATCATGGGTCCGAGCGGTTCGGGGAAGTCGACGCTGCTCCACATTCTGGGGCTGCTCGAAGAGCCTTCGGAGGGCGAATACCTGTTTCTGGATACGCCGGTGCAGAAACTGTCGGAGAAACGCCGCACCGATCTGCACCGCAACCATATCGGGTTCGTATTTCAGGCCTACCACCTGATCGACGAACTGACGGTCTACGAAAACATCGAGACGCCGCTGCTTTACAAAGGTCTGTCGGGGTCGGAGCGCAAAAGCCGGGTGGCCGAACTCCTCGACCGGTTCAACATGGTTGCCAAGAAGGATCTGTTTCCCACGCAGTTGTCGGGCGGTCAGCAGCAGTTGGTGGGCATTGCACGGGCCATTGCGGCCAAACCCAACGTCATTTTTGCCGACGAGCCCACCGGTAATCTGCACTCCGATCAGGCCAGAGAAATCATGGAACTCTTCAAACGGCTGAACGAGGAAGACGGCGTGACCATCGTACAGGTGACGCACTCGGAGACCAATGCCGAATATGGCAACCGCATCCTGCGCCTGAAAGACGGCTGGCTCGAACCGGAGGTATTGGAACGCGGATGACGCGGGACTTTGCTCCGCCGTTGGGTAATTTGGTTCTGCTGGGGGAATTTGCCCCTAAATCCCCTAAAGGGGACTTAAAACGATCCGGTTCCATTAAGTCCCCTTTAGGGGATTTAGGGGCTGAAAATTCGCAAAAATCCGTTCAATCCGCGTCATCCGCGTTCCATCCCAACCCCGAAACACCTGTATACCCGCGACGTTGGCGCAGAAGATGCAGTCGGCGGTATCGAGGGCTTCGGGCGGGAACAGGCCCTCCCGCACGTCGAAATGCCGGAGGAGTTGCCGCCGCAGGACGCCGTCGATACAGCCCGTTTCGAGGGAGGGTGTGAAAAGCGTTTCGCCCACGAACCAGAACAGATTGGAAGCGCCGCACTCGGCCAGATAGCCGTGGATGTCGAGCAGCAGAACGTCATCATAGCCATGTTCCTGCCGGTAAAGGGCCGCCAGCACATAAGGCAGGGAATTCAGGGTTTTGAAGGCGGAAACGGGAGAAGGTGAGAGGCGAAAATCCTCATAAACACCCAGATTACTTTTGGGCGTAATCGAAAACGGCGGACCGGGCCGGACGGTGAGCAGCCAGTCGGCCTCCTGCGTAGCGGGCGTATACAAGCCACCGGGCCGCCGCCATACCTGAAGTTTCAGGCGGGCGGGCTGCTGCCGTAAGTGATTGGATTCGAGCAACTGAATGATAGTTTCCAGAAGCGATTCTTCCGAGAAACGGGGCGGGGGAATCAGACGCATCGCCTCCATGCCCCGGTTGAGCCGGTCGAAATGGTCGGGCCAGAACCAGACGATTCCGTTCTCGTACCGGATGGTTTCGAATAGTCCGTCGCCGTACCGGAAAGCCCGGTCGTCGGTTGGTAGTCTGACCGAATTTTCAGACATTACGTCCCCGTTATAAGCCGCGTTCATTCGTCAATCGACCGTTTATACAGAAATCATAGTCATTCCGCAAGATAGTCTTTAACATTGAGTTGTCATGAAAACAGGTATCCGCCTATTTTTCCAGTCTACGTTCGTATTCCTGAGTCTGAGCGCCATACAGCCGCTGCTGGCCCAGGTTACCGTGCAGAATCCGCCCCAGAATCGTTATTCGCTGCGGCAGGCCATCGATATTGCCCTGCAAAACAACCTCGACGTTCGTCAGAGCGGGCTACAGGTACAGGGGGCCGAACTGCAACTTCGCCAGGCCCGGCTGAACCGACTGCCCAGCGCAAGTGGTTTTGCTACACAAAACTTCAGTTCCGGTAGAAATATCAACCCGTTTACGAACGAATTTGTCGAGCAGGGAATACGATCGAATAATTTTCAGCTTTCGGGCAACGCTACTCTGTTCAACGGATTTGCTCTGCAAAATACCATTAAGCAAAACGACCTGTTTCTGCAATCGAACCAGCAAAGTCTGCGAGCCACGCAAAACACCGTGGCGCTGACTGTAGTGCAGAATTATCTGGACGTGCTGACCAACGAGGAGCAACTGGAAATTGCCCGTCGTCAGGTAGAAGTAAGCCGGGGGCAGGTGGAACGCACACAGCGTCTGGTCAATGCCGGAACGCTGCCTGAAGCCAATCTCTACGACCTGCGGGCGCAGCAGGCCAATGACGAACTGACCGTTGTCAATACGCAGAATAACGTCAATCTGGCGAAACTGCGGCTTTTGCAGGCCATGAACCTGCCCGGTTACAACCCGGCCAGCAGCATCGAAATAGAACGAATCCCGCTGGAAGATCCGACGCTGGAGCCCTATCCGAACTCACTGCAGCAGATTTTCGAAACGGCGCTTCAGTCCATGCCGGAAATACGAGCCGCTGAACTGCGGGTACAAAGCGATGCTGTGGGCGTGACTGTAGCAAAGGCCGGTCTGATGCCGACGCTATCTGTCAGCGGAGCACTTAACACCCTTTATTCCAGCGTAGGCGCACAGCGATTATTTGAAGATGGAACGAGAAGGATACCCCAAACCATTATCTTTCAGGGAGTTCCGCAGCAGATTTTCATTGAAGAAGTTAACTTTAGAGGTGAACCTTACACGTTCTTTGAGCAACTCAGCAACAACCTGAACCGGTCTTTGTCGCTAAACCTGCAAATTCCGATTTTCGGTCGTTTTCAGGCCCGCAACCGCATTACGAACGCAACCATCACCCAAAAATCTTCAGAAATCGCCGCTGATAACGCCCGGCTGACGCTGCGGCAGAACATCGAAACAGCGTATACCAACATGCTGGCGGGGCTTAATCGCTTCCGGGCTACGCAGGTGCAGGTGCAGTCGCTCGAACTGGCCTTCCGGGCCGCCGAGAGCCGCCTGAACGCCGGAGCCATCAACTCCGTGGATTACAACATCGCAAAAAATAACCTCGACCGCGCCCGCGCCAACTTGGTTCAGGCCAAATACGATTATATCTTTAGGACGAAAATCCTGGATTTTTACCAAAATAAACCACTCAATTTTTAAAGAGTGAAAGAGCGAAAGAGTGTAAGAGCGATTTTTCGCTGCAAGCCATCGCTCATCAAAGCAGCCTGAATGCTGTATAGAGTTGTAATCGCTCTTTCGCTCTTTCACTCTTTCACTCTTTATGAAAAAGAAGTCAAACCGCATCTGGTGGATTCTGGGAGGCATCGTTATTCTGCTGATTGGTGGCCTGGTGGCGGCCAAACAGGCGGGTATCATCGGTAAACCCAAAGCAACCGAGGTGGATTTTGCCACCGTGAAGAAAACCGACATTGTCGAGCGCGTCAGCGCTTCGGGACGGGTGCAGCCGGAAGTGGAAGTGAAAATCAGTCCCGACGTGTCCGGGGAGATTATCGGGCTGTATGTTGCCGAGGGCGACTCGGTCCGGCAGGGTCAACTGCTGGTTAAAATTCGCCCCGACAACTACGAGTCGCTGCTGGCCCGCGCCCGTGCGACGGTCAACTCCAGCCAGGCGCAGCTCGAACAGTCGAAAGCCGCCGTGGCTCAGGCGCAGGCCCGGCTCATCCGGGCGAAAGCCGATTACGAACGTCAGCGCAAACTGCTGGCCGACAAGGTTATCTCCCAGGCCGATTTTGAACAGGTGGAAGCTAACTACAACGTGGCCCGGCAGGATGTGGAGTCGGCGCAGGCCAACGTCCGGGCGGCGCAGTTCAACGTACAGGGTTCGCAGGCAGGCCTGCGCGACGCCAGCGAAAACCTCCGCAAAACCACCATCTACGCGCCCGTCAGCGGCATCATTTCCAAGCTGAACATCGAACTCGGCGAACGCGTCGTCGGAACGTCGCAGATGGCCGGAACGGAACTCATGCGCCTGGCTAACCTCAACAATATGGAGGTGCGGGTCAACGTCAACGAAAACGACATCGTGCGCGTCAGTCTGGGCGATACGGTCGACATCGACGTGGACTCCTACTCGACGACGGGCCGCAAATTCAAGGGCATTGTCACCGAAATTGCCAACACGGCCAACGGCCTGACCGGCAGCGGGACGGGCACCTCCTCCGCACTCTCGACCGATGCCGTAACGGAGTTCGAAGTGCGCATCAAGGTCCTCAACAACTCCTACCGCGATCTGATGGCGCAGAAAGGTCGTAAAACCTATCCGCTGAAACCCGGTATGACGGCTTCCGTTGAAATCATCACCGACCGGAAATCGGGCGTTCTGTCAGTTCCCATTGCTTCCGTAACAACCCGGGGCGGGGAGCAGAATGAAGAGAAAAAAGACGACGATGACGGGCCTCAGGAACCGGAAAACAAGCCTGCCAAAAAAGAGCAGATAAAAGAAATCGTCTTCGTTCACGCCAATGGCAAGGTGGCGCAGCGGGAGGTGAAAACGGGAATCAGCGATTTTGAAAACATTGAAATCATCTCCGGTCTGAAAGCGGGTGAACAGGTGGTTGCCGGACCGTTTATCGCCGTTTCCAAAAAGTTGAAGGACGGTGATCTCGTAGCAAAACGCGATCCCAATAAAGACAAGAAAAAAGAGCAGAAAGACGAGGAGTAAGTTCATTCGTCAGCCAGTCAGCGCCCGGTAAATCACCGGGCGTTTTTGCTTTCAGGCGAAGGGCGTGGGGCAGGGATGGCTCGGATCGCAGGGATGGCAGGACTTGTTATTTGCTTCCTGCAATCCTTGCCATCCCTGCAATCCGAGCTATCCCCGCCATCCCCAACTCGCCCGTAACTTCACCCCTATGCCCCTACGCTACCGAGTTCTCGCCGTTTTATTCCTTCTGTCCATTATCACGTTCCTCGACCGCGTCTGCATGAACGTGGTCAGTCAGTATGTCAAGGCGGATTTAGGGTTAAATAATCAGCAGTTTGGCTGGGTGCTGGGGGCATTCTCGCTGGCGTATGCCCTCTTCGAAATTCCGACCGGAGCGCTGGGTGACCGCATTGGCCCCCGACGGGTGCTGACGCGGGTCGTGCTGTGGTGGTCGGGGTTCACGATGCTGACGGGCACCGCCTTCAGTTTTCTGTATCTGGTGGCGGTGCGGTTTCTGTTCGGGATGGGTGAGGCCGGGGCCTATCCGAACGCTTCCATCGTCATTGGGCGCTGGTTTCCGGCGGTAGAAGTGGGCCGGGCGCAGTCGGTCATCTGGGCGGCGGGCCGCATCGGCGGAGCCCTGACGCCGCTGCTGGTCATTCCGCTGGTTCATGCGCTGGGCTGGCGCTGGGCATTTGGGGTGCTGGGGCTGGTCGGCGTGTTGTGGGCTATTGGCTGGTATGTCTGGTTTCGGGATGAACCGGCGGCGCATCCGGCCATTCGTCCGGCAGAGGTGCAGACCATCGAATCGGGCCGTAACGTCCGCCATCACGACCACCGGCTTTCGTGGCAAACCATCGTGCGCAACCCGGACCTCTGGGCGCTGATGCTGATGTGCCATCTGTTTTTCTACGGCTCTTATTTCTTCACCAACTGGTCGGCAACCTATTTTCAGGAAGGGCGCGGTCTGACCGAAGCCGAAACGAAGAATTTCATTTCCCTCTCCTATTTTCTCGGAGCCATCGGCTGCATTGTCGGTGGGACCGTCAGTGACGCTCTGAGCCGCCGCTACGGCCTACGGGTTGGGCGTCGGGCGGTCGCGGTGAGTGGTCTGGGGCTGTCGGCCCTGTTTTTTGCCGCCGCCGGACTCACTACCGACAGTCAGACAGCCGGTTATCTGCTGGCCGTCTGCGTCCTGCTGAAAGATTTGGCCCTGCCGGTGGCGTTTGCGGTCTGCGTCGACATGGGTCAGCGCAACGCCGGAACGGTAGTGGGTGCCATGAACTTTGCCGGGCAATTGGGTGGTTTTTTCATCACCATCCTGTTCGGCATTATCGTGGAGCAGACCGGAGACTTCAATTACCCCCTGTTTCTGATCGCCGGGTGTCTGCTCGTCAGCGCCCTGCTCTGGCTGCGTATCGACCCAACGAAGCCAGTAGCGATTTCGGAAGGGGTTTAAGAGAAATTTTTGCTATTTCACGGACAGGAAATGTAGCACAACCAAAAATTCTATACCAGGAGAGGACAATGGAGAATCTGCACCCGATAGTCAACGATCATCTTGCGGAGGTTGAAGCCCTCTGCCGTAAATATCAAATCGAACAATTATACGCTTTTGGTTCGGTCACCCGGCAACGTGATTTTACCCAGGAAAGTGACATTGACCTGATTGCCAGATTCGACGAACGAAAAACACCCCCGGAAGAGATTGGAGAGACGTTGTTCAATATGACAGAAGAGCTGGAATCGCTATTTCATAGGCCAATTGACTTAATCCGGGACAAGCCCTTCCGGAATCCTGTTTTTCAGCGTGTTGCCGACCATACTAAAGTACTTATTTATGACCGAAGAAACGTTTGACCGTGTTTTGAAGTATCTATATGACATCAAAAATGCTATATATGACATTGAGCAGTTCACGAATACCGTTGTCTCGCTGGCCCAGTACGAATCCAATCGAATGGTTAAAATGGCAACGGAACGGGCGCTGATCACGGTTGGGGAAGCGGTAAACCGTATTTTACATGCTGACGAAACGATTCAAATTTCCTCTTCAAAACGCATCGTGCAGTTCAGGAACCGAATTACACATGAGTATGATGGTATAGACGATACGCAGGTTTGGGTTATTATCAAACGATATATTCCCCAGCTAAAAAATGAGGTCGATGCGTTGATTCAGCAGAGAGAACAATAGTCAAAAAGCGTAAACAACCTATGAAACAACCCGCACGGCTGACGATGGTGGGCGGTGGCAGTTGGGCCACGGCGCTGGTGAAGATTCTTTCGGAAGCGAACATTCATATCCGCTGGTGGATGCGCAGTGAGCGTGATGCCGACCATATCAGGCAGTATCATCACAACCCCAGCTACCTCAGCGACGTGCAGATAAACGCCCGCAAAGTACGGGTCTGCACCAAAATCAAAGACGCTCTCAAAGACAGCGAATACGTCATTCTGGCGGTTCCGGCAGCCTTCGTCGCCGATGCCCTGACAGGGGCGAAGCCCGACCACTTCGCCGGAAAATGCGTCGTCTCGGCCATCAAAGGCATGATTCCAACCACGAATCAACTGGTTACGGACTGGGTGGAAGACACGTATCGAGTGTCGGCAGAACGCATCGCCGTCATTGCGGGGCCGTGCCATGCCGAGGAGGTGGCGCTGGAAAAACAGTCTTACCTGACCATCGCCTCCCAGGGACAGGAATGTGCCTCGCAGGTAGCGGAATTGCTGACCTGCCGCTTCGTTCAGGCAACGCCCGTCGATGACATTTACGGGATCGAATACAGCGCCGTGATGAAAAACATCATCGCCCTGGCCTGCGGTATTACGCACGGATTGGGCTACGGCGATAATTTCCAGGCCGTGCTGGTTTCCAACGCCATGCAGGAGATAAAACGGTTTGTCGATGCGGTCTATCCCAAACACCGCGACCTGAGCGGGTCGGCCTACCTGGGTGATTTGCTGGTTACGGCCTATTCACCCTTCAGCCGCAACCGAACCTTCGGAAATCTCATTGGGCGGGGCTATACCATTCAGTCGGCGCAGATGGAGATGAACATGATTGCCGAGGGGTATTATGCCGTGAAAAGTATTCAGGCTCTTAACCGCGAGTGCAACGTGGATATGCCCATCACGTCGGCGGTCTACAATATTCTGTACGAAAAAGCCTCGCCAGTTTCGGAAATGACGAGGCTGAAGGGGGTGCTGAAGTAACTGTAACCCGGAAAGGCTTTCCGGGTATCGAGCGAAGCTCGATAAAACCACGCCGCACGAGGTTCGTAAACCCCAGCGAATGCTCGAACAGTATCGAGCGAAGCTCGATAAAACTACGCCTTCGGCGTACCCGGAAAGGCTTTCCGGGTTACAGATGCGTTCGAATCGCCGCCGCCGTTTCGGCCAGTTCTTCGCCGCTCATTTTCAGTTTATTATTAAAATTCATGTCGGCCATGCTGTTCATCGGAATCAGGTGAACGTGCGTGTGCGGCACCTCCAGGCCAATCACGGCCACGCCGATACGTTTGCAGGGAACAGCGGCTTTGATGGCGGGAGCCAGGCGTTTGGCAAACTGCATTAGTCCCGTGTACAGGTCATCGTCGAGGTCGAAAATGTAATCGATTTCCTGTTTTGGAATGACAAGCGTATGACCTTTGGCGCAGGGAAAAACGTCCAGAAAAGCCAGAAACTGGTCGGTTTCAGCGATTTTATGCGCCGGAATCTCGCCGTTGACGATGCGGGTGAAAATGGATGACATATTCTAACGGGCGATGTCGACAATCTCGAACTCCAGTTTTCCGGCGGGAACGGTGATTTCGGCAGTGTCGCCGACTTTTTTGCCTAGCAGACCCCTGCCAATGGGTGAACCCACGGAGATTTTGCCCTGTTTCAAATCGGCCTCTTCCTCCGACACCAGGGTGTAGGTCACTTCCATGCCATTTTTCTTATTTTTAATCTTCACCCGCGACAGCACCGATACCTGCGAGGCGTCGATGGATGACTCATCGAGCAGGCGGGCGTTCGAGACAATCTCTTCCAGCTTGGCGATCTTCATCTCCAGCATTCCCTGGGCATCTTTGGCAGCATCATATTCAGCATTTTCACTCAAATCTCCTTTATCACGGGCCTCGGCAATCTGGCGGGCAATGTCGGTCCGTCCTTTGGTCTTCAGGTCATTCAGCTCAGCTTTCAGCCGGTTGAGGCCCTCTTCGGTATAATACGAAATCTTACCCATATTGGTCTTCTCGTTGCAATAGACTACATCCTATTTGGTGAAAGATGCCAGACCTCATACGACGTCCGGCATCCGTTAATTTTTTTTATGTGTACACTGACCGCCAAAAAAAGAAAAGAACGGCGCTCTGACCGTTCCTCGTACAAATTTTGGTTTCTTTGCAGCGAAGCGTCAGGGCCTTCCAGGCGGTTTTGTATGGTAAAGTCGTTTGCTCATAATGCAAATCGGGAAAGCAAAAATACACATTCTGAACTAGACTGCAAGACCGTTGGCTGGTTTGTCGCAGGACGGTTACTAACGTCGGTTCTAATGCACTGACCCGCCATCCGCCAAACCTCATTAAACGAAAAATAATCCATGCGCATCATTTTCATGGGTACGCCCGACTTTGCCGTGGCTAGTCTACAGCGGCTGCTCACCGATGGCTGCGAAGTCGTTGCGGTTGTAACGGCCCCCGACCGACCGTCGGGACGTGGACAGCAACTGACCGAGTCGCCGGTTAAAAAAGCCGCCGTGGCAGCGGGATTACCCGTGTTGCAGCCCGAAAAACTCCGCGACCCGGTTTTTCTGGAAACGCTGGCTGGTTACAAAGCCGATTTGCAGGTCGTGGTGGCCTTTCGGATGCTGCCCGAAGTCGTCTGGGACATGCCCACCATCGGGACATTCAACCTTCATGCCTCGCTGCTGCCGCAGTATCGGGGGGCGGCACCCATCAACTGGGCCATCATCAACGGCGAAACCGAGACCGGCGTGACCACGTTTTTCATCGAAAAAGAAATCGATACGGGGCAGATGATTTTTCAGGAAACGGAATCCATCCATCCGGACGACACCGCCGGAACACTCCACGACCGCCTGATGGTACGTGGGGCCGATCTGGTCCTGAAAACCGTGCGGGCCATCGAATCGGGCCGCTATCCGCGTGTGCCCCAGCCCATGAGCGGTGACTTGAAAGCCGCCCCGAAAATCCACCGCGAAACGGGCGAAATAAACTGGCATCGACCTACCGAAGCCGTCCGGAATTTTGTACGGGGCATGTCGCCTCACCCCACCGCCTGGACGCACATTAATGGTAAAATGTTCAAAATCTACGCCGTGTCGCCTGCCGAACAATCGGATTTTAAAGCAGAGCCGGGGGAGGTGCATACGGATAACAAACGTTTTTTACGCGTCAAAACGCAGGACGGCTGGCTATCCATTGACGAATTGCAGGCGGAAGGCAAGCGTAAAATGACGACGGAGGAGTATTTTCGGGGAAATAAACTTTGAAAGATGGAACGCGGATGACGCGGATTTAGCGGATTTTCGCGGATATTACCTAGTGGTGTTACCACTTTATGGATTAAATATTGGTGTAACATTATCCAAAGTCGTGGCATCACTCAACCAAGTTTATCCGTGGTTATCCGCTAAATCCGCGTCATCCGCGTTCCATCCCCGCGTTCCATCCCAATTTATATGCGCATCAGCATCATCGCTGCCGTGGCCGAAAACGGCGTTATCGGCAAAGACAATGACCTCGTCTGGCGGCTGCCCGACGATTTCCGGTATTTCAAACAAACCACCTCGGGGCATCCGGTGCTGATGGGCCGCAAAACGTTCGAGTCGCTCGGCAAGCCGCTGCCCAACCGTTTGAATATTCTTATCACCCGCAACGGCGACTATCGACCGGAGGGCCAGTCCACCGCAGCGGTCGAAGTGACCGACTCGCTGGAAAAAGCTATTGAACTGGCCCGGCAAACCGGCGCTGAGGAGGCCTTCATCATCGGCGGGGCCGAAATCTACCGGCAGGCCCTGCCGCGCGGCGGACCGTCCCTGGCCGACCGCCTTTACCTGACCGAAGTGAAAGCCACTTTCGAAGGCGACACGTATTTCCCGGAATGGAACCGGGAAGAATGGATGGAAGTCCGGCGAACGCCCCACCCGACCGACGAGCGCCATGCGGTGCCGTTTGATTTTGTGGTTTGGGAGCGGAGGGAAGAAATAAAGTCGTAATCAGCTCAATTTTTTAAGCATAACGCAAGAGGTGCCTTTTTCTCCTACCACTTCGAGTCCGAGCCTATCGTAATGATGTCGTGAAGCAAGGTGGGAGTAGAAGATTGATGCGACCACTTAAAATATTTCGATACGATTATCTATAGTTGTAAACAACAAAAACATATATTACAAAAATATAATTGGGCTTTTCACTAACAAGAAATTTTACTCATTAAATACACCACGATGGGTCACGAGCGCATTGGTCATTTGCCGGGCACTAAGAAATGGCGCAATATCGTGGCCGAGCTGACCGAGTTCTCGATAAAAAACAATAATGTAGCTTCCATTGCCAATAAAACCACACGAAATGTAGCGGGTCAATTGGAGCGTATGAATCAAGATAAAGGGGTACTGGCGTCTTTCTCTTATCTGCTTAACCTACTTCATGCTTCGAAGCAACGTGATCCTCACGCCTTCCTGCAACAGAATGGCATCACGCTCTCTTCATCCTTCTCATTGTTGGAGTTGGCTCGTTCAATCAAGCAGTTTAATCAGGCTCGTTGTGATAATACCGAGTACGCGACCATAGCGTCTCAAGCTTTAATTGACACAGTCAGCACTTGGACCAAGCAAGACCAACAACAGACTTCTCTATTCTTCGGAGGGAATGTAGACCCCTTTGAGCCGTGGCGACGAGCCGCTGATGCCGGGGGCTTCAGCGAAATATCTCGCATCTACTTTTCCAACTTCCTTGGACGGTATCTAAAATATTTCCTCGAACGGGAAGCGTCAGCTTCGTTTAAGAGTTTGTTTGACCGCAATGACTTCATTGAACGACTTGATTTACATTTAAATGAAATATCAAAAAGCACTTTTGAAACTACAAAAGTAACTCAGCAATTTGCCGCAGGTTGGTACAATAAGAATGCGGTCCAACGTTTTCCGGATATAGCTGATATTCAAGGATTTGTTGGATATGCATTGAAAAAGTTAAAGAATAATCTCGTGTTCGATCTCGATGCAGAAGACTGATACACGACATATTATTCTCTGCGACAACGTGGCTGTGCCAGCTTCGTTGGCAGATACTGTACCGGCTCATCGGATAACGCGCTTAGTCAATCGAGATGGGTTACCCAATCCGAATATGACAGTGAAAATTCACGATTTTGCTTCTCGGCTAATTCCAAAAATGCCCGCCCGAACGCGTGATTTAATTGAGATATCGGCCTTCATCTATGCGGCTGACCGACTCATTAAACGAGGCCGAACCGATCAGGTGGAGTTTGAGAACTGGGCCCGAGAGTTAGTCTTTTGCATCCCTGTACGCGATCTTACATATTGGCAGCAAACCGAAGTTAGTACTAATCTTGCTAATGCTCTGACGTTTATGTCGGGTGACAAATCTTACCAATTTTACTTCGAGCAACGAACTGGTTCTGATCCGCTTACCAGTTTGTTTCATAATACCGATAACGCGGCGAATGCCTCCGATTTAGGCACTGCCTATCCAGTCGCCTTATTTTCTGGCGGGTTAGACTCATTAGCGGGTGTCGTTTCTCTGCTCGAAACGACAAATACAAAAGTGGTGATCACAAGCCACCGATCTAACCCATCGACAACTCGTGTACAGAAGCGGGTTTGCGAGGCATTAAAGAAGTTGTATCCAGGACGTCTGCTATATCATCCCCTTGAATGTAATCTGAAACAATTGAGAGCTAATGAAGAAACTCAACGAACGCGTTTTTTTCTGTACACGGCTGTAGGATTTGCCTTGGCGCAAGCATACGGCCAGGATGTGCTTAATATTTTTGAAAATGGCATTACGTCGATTAACCTCAGTAAACGCCAAGACCTAATTAACGGACGAGCCAGTCGTACAACGCACCCTAAGACCTTGGGGCTATTACAAATGGTCTTATCCGGCGTTAATAACCGGCCTTTTACTATACGCCACCCATTTATTCACCTGACTAAAACGGAGGTTGTTTCTATACTGAAACAGTACAATAAGCCGGATTTGATTACTTCTACAGTCACCTGTACAAAAACCTTCTTAAAATTTAAGAATCGAACCAGTGCATCACATTGCGGATTTTGTTCCCAGTGCGTTGATCGCCGATTTGCCATGTACGCTGCCAAGTTGGAGCAGTACGACGCCGTTTATGATTTCGATTTAGCCACCGAATCATTTCCTATTAAAGACGCTCAAACTCATGTGGTTGACTATATGCGTCATGCTCACACATTTGCCACGACACATTTTGATGAATTCTACAACGACTATTTAGAACCCTTATCAGATATAACCGAATACGTGCCCAGTTGCCAAGTCGAAGAGGAGGTATCAAAGTTATACGAATTATACCAGCGTCATTCAAGAGCCATTGAACGGGCGTACCGTCGCATGAGCGACAAACATGAATCGATGTTTAGGCCACTTTTACTTAATTCTATCTATGAAGTTGTCAATGGCCGTCGATTTCAGCGTGACCGAGCAGAATGTTTAGCAGATGATGTTGCTCAGATGTTGAGTATGGCAATTCCCACCGCACTTGCCAATACGACACCAGGTCATGAGAATGCCCTAAACGATCTAATTCAAGCCCTGCTTAAGCGCGACCGGGAATCCTATGAGCGGGAGTACCCGGCTGTTCGTTTCTCTTTTGCGACGGTTGTACCTGATCATTCTTCTACCGCTGCGGACATAGATCTGTTCATTGAAGCTAAATATCTTCGAAAAAAGATGTCACCCAGCGGAATAACCGATCAGATTGCCGCTGATTTGATGAAATATCCAGAAGGCGCCTACAAACTGTTTGTCATTTACGACCCGGAACGGAGAATAAAAGACGATACCCGCTTTAAACGCGATTTTGAACAACGGAATAACTGTACAATTTGTATCATTCGTTGAAAAAAGACTATACTTAAAAGCGTGTTTGGGAATTATGAAGAGCTAATCATCTGCCATTTTTGTATCGGGAGTTGATACAGCTTTTCCCATAAATAATCTTGCTCACTCTCCCTGATTGCCCGAATCTTGATTATAGCCATTCGATATCGCTTTCACCGCAACACACCCAACGCAAACGCAAATCCCGGCAGCACATCCTCGCCCGACAGACTATTATCGAAACCTTTGACGACCTGCACCGAACCGTCGGGGCGGAAGATGCGGGTGGTTTCGGTGCGCGGTTCGATGAGCCACGCCAACTGACAGCCGTTGTCCATGTATTCCCGCAGCTTGATTTCGGCTTCCCGCAAGCTGTCGGATTCCGACATCAATTCCACAATAAAATCCGGACATAAAGGAGGGAACCGGCGGCGCTGATCCGGCGAAAGGGCGTTCCAGCGGTCGGCATGTACCCAGGCGGCATCCGGCGAACGAACGGCCCCGTTGGGCAGCACAAAACCCGTCGATGAATCGAAAACGAAACCGAGCTTTGTGCTGCGGTTCCAGATACCCAAATCAATAATTAATTCGCTGTTGCGTTTTCCGGTTTCTCCGCCCGTTTGTCCCATAACGATAATTGTGCCTTTCGCATCGCGCTCGAAGCGATAGTCGGGGTTGTCCTGACAGTAATAAAAAAACTCCTCGTCCGTCATGTCGCGGACCCTATCCGGCAGTTTCAGTCTGGTCACTTCCCGCGTCAGTAGCATGTCCATTGTCTGCATCGTTGTGTTTGCCAAGATACGAATAAAACCAGACAGGGCGACCCACGGGCCGCCCTGTCTGGTTTGAGAAAGTAAACTATTAGGGCTTATCCCACCAGAGCGGCGTCGACAGCGGCACATCGTCGGGGACGTTGGCCCCGTTCTTGGTCGTTTCGCCGTTGGGATAAGCCGCCCGGCGGATGAACGTCGGTAGGGCAGCGTTCAGCGGCAGCGTAAAGCCCTTGTATTTGTAATCGTAGCGGCGGGCGTCGTTCCAGGCTTCCGGATTCAGATATGTCGCCACGTATTTCTCTTTGAAAATCAGGTCGAGGGTGAGCGTAGTCGCCCCGACACTGACAATCGGGCTGGCGATGTAGGCGTCGCGGGCGGCAGCGGCCACGCCGAGCTTGTCCATGTTTGCCCGAATGCCTGCCAGGTAGGCCGCATATGCCCGTGCCCGGTCGCCTGACCGAAAGGCCGCTTCGGCTTCCACGAATTTCATTTCCGCGAACGTTGCAATCAGCAGCGGCGAATTGTCGCCCGACAGCGGCGAATTAAGCGAAATATAGACTTCGTCTTTCACCGTGTTGTTGCCGCCGACATTGCCCTGACCATTGCGCGTACCGACATAGGTGTTGTTGACAGTTTTGTCGGTAATGCGCTCGATGCGTGGGTCGAAGAGGCCATAGGTCGTTCCGTTCAGGTGATTGACCAGTTGGTTCGACAGCCAGCCGTCGAGCACCAGGGAGGCGTTGTTACGAGCCACCTGTGCCCAGGGATTCCGCAGCAGAAACGAGGCCATCTGCGCATCGTCGGCGTTCGACGTGTAGGATTTCGATACGGCATCGAGCACTGCCGCCGGGCTATAGTTGCTCTTTTTGGAGATTTTATTCAGCATCCTGGCCCGGAGCGCCTGCGCCGTTTTAATCCAAGCCGCCGTGCTCCCTTTGTGAATTAAATCATTGGCCGCCAGCAGTTTCACTTTGGAATCCGTTTTTGCCAGTTCCGTCAGCGATTCGTTCAGCAGGGCCAGGGCGGTCGTATACATCTGCTCCTCCGAATCGTATTTGGGCGTCAGCGTCGAGCCGTCGAAGGCGTTGGAATACGGCCCTGCTCCGAACGTATCGGCGATCAGATTCAGATGGTAGGCAATCATCACATTCGCCACCCCCACATACTCCGAAGCGCCCTGTTCGGTTGCCATTTTTTTCATGTCGTAGAGGTCGGCGAGCGCAAAGTAGATGTAGTCCCAGGTGCCCGTATAGTCCGTAATCTGGTAGGTATCCGTTGAGCCGCCTGCTCCCGGATTCGCCAGATACTGAACGAAATACGACGTGATATTGGCGACCCGCTGCGAACTCAGCGCCGTTTTCTGCGTCGTGGTCGACAGCAGCGAGTTTAGCGGCGGGCTGGCGATGAGGTTCGGATTGGAGTCCAGTTCAAAATAATTCTTGCAGCCGCCTGCCCCGGTCAGGAGAAGCGCCGTCAGAATCAGGGTATGTAGTTTATAATATCTCATGTCTGACAAAGTTAAAATCCAACATTCAGCGTAAACAGGAAGCTGCGCACGGCAGGGTAGGTAAAGCCGGTGAAGCCGTCGACATTGCTACCCGCGTTGAATGAGCTGGTTTCCGGATCGTAGCCCGTGTACTTCGTCCAGAGGGCCAGGTTGTTGCCTGTTACGCTCACCGAAGCATTTTTGACAATGGCGGTACGGAACAGCGACGCAGGCAGGTTGTAGGTCAGGCCCACCGAACGCAGACGTACCCAGGAAGCGTCTTCGATGAAGTTTTCCGACACGCCCCGGTGAACGTTCCGGTAGAAACCGATGCCGTAGTTGACGCCATCCGGACCCACGCCCTGACCCAGCCACACGGCCTTTGTGTTGGGTGTTCCGTCGGCCAGTACGCCTTCAAATACCTTCGTCGTGTTGCGGTCTTCGGTGTATTTGGCAATGCCGAACGCCGAGAAGAAGTTACCCATCTGATTGTAGCGATCCTGACCCACGCGGGCGTCGAAGAGCGTCGTCAGCGTGAAATTGCCGTAGCGCAGATTGCTGTTGACTCCGCCAATCCAGTCAGGCTGTGAGTTGCCCAGAATTTTTTGTGTGGTATTGATGACCGGGAAACCGTTGGCCCCGATTACAATCGGGCGGTCGCGGTCGAGCACCGGCGAGGCGTTGGCTTCGGCAGGTGTGGCATAATACCGCTGATAACTCCGGCCATAGAGGTTTCCGTAGGCAAAGCCCGGCACGAGCCGCATCGTCACCGTCGAACTGGCGTAACCAAACTGCGAGGCGTAGTTGATTTCGGTCAGCCCCTCCCGCAGGCTCAGGATTTTGTTGCGGTTGGCCGAGAAGTTCAGGTTGACGTCCCAGTTCAGTTTGCCCGCCCGAACCGGCGTGGCCCGCAGAATCAGTTCGATACCCCGGTTGCGCATGGAGCCGGAGTTAATGGCCGCCCGGACGTAACCTGTGGCCGACGACACGTCCACCGCAATGATCTGATCGCGGCTGACGGAATTGTAATAGGTCAGGTCCAGACCGAACCGGTTGTTGAGGAAGGCCATTTCCAGACCTGCCTCGAAGGTGTCCGTAAACTCAGGCCGCAGATTCGGGTCGCCCAGCAGCGATCCGCGAGTGAAGCCCGTCAGACCCGACGGCAGGTTCGTGTAGGAAGCATAGCCCGTTACGGTCGAGTAGGGGGCGGCATCTTTGCCAATCTGAGCGTAAGACACCCGGAATTTACCCATGCTGATCGCTTCGGGTAGTTTCAACTGCTGGGAGAAAATATACGACAGGCTGGCCGACGGATAGAAAAACGAGTTGTTGGGTGCCCGCAGCGACGAGGTGACGTCATTCCGGCCCGTCAGCGTCAGAAACAGGAAGTCCTTGTAATCCAGCGTCAGTTCCCCAAAAACACCCATCAGGCGATAATCTTCGGCGCTCTGAATGGGCGTGATGGTCTTGGCGTTGCGCAGGTCGAAATAATCATACACGGTCAGTTCGTTGCCTTCTGCCCCGAAGCTCCGGATGCGGCGGTCGTAGAGGTCGTGTCCAAGCCGAACCGTCGTGTTCAGATTCTGCCCGATTTTGGTGCTGGCACTGGCCGTAAATGTGGACGTGATGGCCCGAAAATCCGTATCGTACTGATAGACAAAACCCCGGGCATTGTCTTCAAATACGCGTTCTCCGGCCAGACCGGTCGGTCCCGGAGCGGTCCGTTTCCGGCCTTCAGAGTACGTATCCAGACCCGCCCGGTAGCTAAAGGACAGCCATTTCAACGGGCTGTAAACGAAATTCAGACCGCCCACCAGACGATTGACGTTATCCCGGAGTTTGTTGGTATAGGCTCCGTAAATCGGATTGCCGTTGCCGTAGGTATTCTGAGTACCGTCGGGCTTCAGGAAATCTTCGATATTATAGCGGGGCGACCAGTAGCTCAGGCTCTCGTTAAACCGGTCGGCGTTGTAGCGGTCGCCGCCCGAATTGATGTAGTTGAGCGTCGAGCCGATGCTGAATTTATCGCTCAGCTTGACGTTCGTGTTCAGACGCACCGACAGCTTACTGAAATTCGTAAACGGAATGACGCCTTCGTGACGCAAATGCCCGATGGACGACAGAAACGTAACCTTGTCCGTACCCCCCGAAAACGACAGATTGTTCTGATACTGATGTCCCGTCTGATACGCGTCTCTGAAGTGATTATAGAGCTTCTGCGGGTGCGTCGGGTCGATTTTGATCGCATCCTGGACGGTTGGCCCCCACGACGGAAAGAAATCCTGCGGGTTATAAACACCAGAGAAGCCAATCGTGTATTTGTCCTGCACTTCGGGGAATTTATTGACGTTCTCGACGCCGTAGGTGCTGCTGAAGTTGGTTCGGAACGCACCGGATTTTCCGGATTTGGTCGTAATGACCACCACGCCGTTGGCACCCCGGAGACCGTAGAGCGCGGTGGCGGCCCCGCCTTTCAGGATGTTGATGGTCTCGATGTCGTCCGGATTGATGTCGGCGGCCCGGTTGGAGACGCCCCGCAGCTCGGCTCCTGAACCCAGCGTGGAGGTGCTGTTGTCGAGCAGAATGCCGTCGACGACGAACAGCGGCTGATTGTCGCGGCTGACGTCGAGCGAGTTGATCCCCCGAATCAGAATGCGGGCGCCCTGTCCCGGAGCGCCGCCGGTATTGGTGATGGTCACGCCCGCCACTTTGCCCTGCAGTGCATTGACCACGTTGGGCTGGCGATTCTGGAGGATTTCCTCTGCCGCGACGCCCTGGGTGGCATAGCCCAAATCTTTCTTGGCGCGGCTGATACCGAGCGCCGTTACCACCACTTCGTTCAGTTGCCGGGAATCCGACGCCATATTCACGTCGATGGTGGTTCGGTTGCCAACGGTAAGCTCACGCGTTTCATAACCGATATAGCTGAAAACCAGTACGGCAGTTGTCGAGGCCACCCGAAGCTGATAGCGTCCGTCGGCATTGGTTTGCGTACCTATGGTGGTTCCTTTCACTGAGACGTTGACACCGGGAAGGGGAGCCTTATCCCCATCGGACAACACCCGACCGCTCACTTCTATCTGCTGCGCCATTATGAACAACGGACATAGCCATAGAACTGCGCTCAGACCGATCTGTAGCAGTTTTTTCATACTGAATAATGACTGGTTATATAAAAATTTTAGAAAAGTAGGGTCAAAATAAGGCCTTATAGAATGTTTTGCAAACTCCATCGGCCATAGAAGATACTATATGGTAATAGGAACGATGGTCAATAAACTACGGAAAACAGGCCAGATTGGGTATAAATGAACAAGAAATGCAAGACAGAGGAGGGGATGGATAACTGCAAAAAATTAAAGTTTTTTGAAAATAATTATGCATCTACCTATCCGTCAGCCTTTCATAAACCGAATCAGGCCGATTTCAACCAGCAGGAAGGCCAGGGCTGCAATCACGAAATATTTCCACAGATTAGTACCCTGATTCTGCGCCCGTAGTTCATCCACGAAGTCGCCGTCGTTGATGCTGTCGAACACCTGCACATTCGGTTGCCCGGCAAAAGCCCGCCGCAGTTCGTCGGGCGTATAAAAATTCATGGCCGACTCCCGGTTACCGTGGTTAAGCGCCAGCAGGCGTTCGGGCTGGCTGTTCAGCAGCAGTTCGTAATACCCCGACTCCAGTTCCTGACCGGCATTCAACTGGTTGCTTTTGGGTAGTTCCAGCAAAAGCTGATTGCCGTTCAGGCGCTGTATAGGAATGATCTCCAGCTTGTCTTTTTTGAGTTTATAGACCGCGTTGGGTGTCGGATTGGCGATGGTGAGTTCGATGGTGTTTTCGTCAAACGAATAGGCCGTGCGCTGGGGCCGTGCGCTCAGCGCCGCCATCTTATACATCACGGGCACAAACAGCGGATGCTGCGGCAGCGTGGTATAGTCAGTATTCAGCGGACTGGCAAACACATAGACATGACCCAGGCCCGACCGCGAGCCTGTCAGGAACGTGGCACCCGTCCGGACGGTAAGCAGACGGTCGCCAACGGCCCGCCACTGCCAGACCGGGGCGGCATCGGGCAGATTCATGATTTCCTGACGAACACTCTGTTCGAATATGTCCCGGAAAAACGGGCTTCGGCTGTCGAACTGCGCCAGCGGCTGTCGGGCCAGTGCTCCCCCGGCGGGTGCCGTCGTCTGAAGACCACCCACGCCGAGACTCGCCAGAAACGACGACCAAACGGCGGCATCAGGGCCGGATGGCGGAAAAATAACCAGACTGCCGCCCTGCCGCACAAACCGCTCCAGTTCGCTGCGCAGGATTCCGCTTACCTGCTGGACGCCTTCCAGCACCACGATGTCGGTCGTTTTCAGTTGACCTACGTCGACGTTCTGGGCGCTGAAACTGCGTCGTACAAACAGGCTGTCGTTGCCGAAAACATTTTCCACATAATTAGCGGCTGTTTTCTGCTCATACAGGTGCAGAACCCGGATGGAAGGGGAGGCCTGAAGCACAAAGTAGAATTCATTGTCGAACGTAACCGGATAGTCTTCAAACGTAATTCGGCCCCGTCGGAACCCTTTCTGCGACACGTTGAAATTCATCACGGCGGTGGCGGCTCCATTGGCCGGAATGGTGGCCGAAGCCGTCGAGACCTGCGCCTGATCGATAAATAGCCGGATAGGTAGATTACGGACCGTCTCGCCGCCGCTGTTTCGGACCCGCACGTTCAGCGAATTGTTCTGTAGCTCCCGGATGAACGGCGTACTCAGCCAGACTGAATCGACGTAGACGTTGCGTGTGGGCCGGGCGTCCATCGGCACCAGAAAAATCCGGTGCGATGAGTCCGTTTTCAGACGTGTCAGATCGCCGACGGTACTTTTCTGGAAATCGGAAAACCAGAACAACTGGCTCGTTCCGGCGGCGTTGCGGGTTGCCATCAGGTTCTTTTGTCGGCGATAAACGTCGGTCAGCGTGCGGGGCGTATTGGCAAAGCGCACGCTCGTGACGCGGTCGCGGATGGCCTCGGCAGTGCCAATCGTCTGCTCCTGAGCGCTGAAATCATTGGTCAGCAGTTGTATGGAACTGGCATTGCGGAACAGCGTCAGCAGTTCATCGAGTTTACCGATGGCGATGTCCAGATAGCGCTTCTCGTTCTGCTCATTCTGCATCGAGTATGAATTGTCGAGGTAGATGCTCGTCATGCTCTGGCGGGTGAGTCCCAGGCGGCTTTTGCCGGGAATAAACGGCTGCGCAAACGCCAGCACCAGACAGCTAATTACCAGACAGCGACAGGCCAGAATCAGCAGGTGTTTCAGCCGCCGGAACGATTTGGTTTCGGTCTGGACGGTCTTCAGCAGGGCCACGTTCGTGAAATAGACGCGGCGGGTCCGGCGGAAGTTGAACAAATGAATCGCTACCGGCACCGACACGGCCAGTAGTCCGAGCAGAAAAGAAGGATACAGGAAACTCATTCAGGTCAGGGTGTACTTCATAAACGAACGACAGCCGAAAAAGTCATCATGTTCTAAACTCACAAGTTCGCATATTTATTGAAGACCTGCTCAGGTTTTATATGAATGGGGGTGTTTATCCTTTGTTTTCAGAATTTATGTTTCTGTTTGAACGGCAAGTTCTGATGGCTCGTCAGGTCATTTTCCATCTGCTTCTCAATGGTCTGTTGTCTTTTCCCGCTTAGCAGGCGCGTGTTCATGTCCTCAAGTAAAATTACTTAAACAACAATGTGACTTTAAGTCAGGAAAGTCGTCTAAACTGACTAATAAGTGGCTTTCCCAGACAATCTATTCTTACCCCCGTACCCTTATATTTCGTCTCTGATTCTGTAAAAAGACCGGAGGGGCCTAATGTAAGCGAGTATCTAATTATGCGTCAATTATGCTGTTCAATTCCCTCCATTTTCTAGTTTTCTTCTGCTTCACCACATTCGCTTACTACAGCCTGTCTGGCATTAACCGAAGGCTTCTTCTGCTTCTGGCAAGCTGTTATTTCTACATGGCGTTCATTCCGGCTTACCTGCTGATACTGATTCTAATCATTTTGATTGATTATGGAGCCGGAATTGGCATTGAACAACTACGGGGTCGATTTCGACAGTGGATGCTCCTGATGAGCCTCACTGCCAACCTGGGATTGCTGGGCTTCTTCAAATACTATAATTTTTTTACAGACCAGGTACGGATGCTACAGACGACGCTGGGCTGGGGGAGTCCCATCCCGGCGCTCGATGATATGGTTCCGGGAATTGTTTTACCCATCGGTCTGTCGTTTCACACCTTTCAGTCCCTGAGTTATATTATCGAAGTCTATCGCGGACGCCAGAAAGCGGAACGGGATTTGGGCGTGTACGCTCTTTATGTGCTGTTCTATCCACAACTGGTCGCTGGTCCCATCGAACGACCACAGAATATTTTGCCACAGCTAAAACAGGTTCACGCCTTCAACTGGCCCGACGTTCGTTACGGCCTGTTGCTGATGGCTGGCGGCTTCTTCAAGAAGGTGGTCATTGCCGACCGACTGGCGCTGATTGTCGATCCGGCTTTCGGTCAGATTGATGCAACCAACGGCACTTCGCTGCTGCTGGCCGCTGTCGCTTACTCATTCCAAATTTACTGCGACTTCTCCGGCTACAGCGACATTGCTATTGGAGCAGGTCAGGTAATGGGAATACGGATGATGCAGAACTTTCAGGCTCCCTATCTGGCAACATCAGTCACGGAATTCTGGCGTCGGTGGCATATCTCCCTGTCAACCTGGTTTCGCGATTACGTATATCTACCCCTGGGCGGGAATCGGGGCAGTGAGTTACGAACAGCCTTGAACACAATTCTGGTGTTTGCTCTTAGTGGGCTATGGCATGGGGCCGACTGGAAATTTGTCATCTGGGGCCTGCTACACGCGTGTTTTCTGGTAGCGAACCGGTGGTGGTTAGCGCGGAAAGCAGTGAGTCAGACTAGCGCTACGCTCAGTGGCTTGACGCATCCGATTATCAATCAGATAATTACATTTACTCTGGTTACACTGGCGTGGGTATTCTTCCGGGCCGACAATACCGGCCAGGCCGTGGGAATTATCGGTAAGATACTGTCGCTACAGCCCGGCGAATCAATTCAGATTGCGGTTAAATCCACCGAGTTGATTTTCAGTTGTTTGCTGATAGGTGTTCTGTTAATGGAAACTCACTGGAGCCATTTTATCAGACACACCTCCAATGCGCAGTTCTGGCCGACGATCCTGTCGGTAATAGCGCTGTGTTATCTGACAGGCGTTTTTTCTCCTAATCAGTTCATTTACTTTCAGTTCTGACGATTTCAATGCTACTCCTTATTTTTCTTCATTTATAATTTCCGCTTCTCAGATGCTTTCTTCCATTTTGCGCCTGCTGGGACTGAGCCTCTCCGGTCTTATTCTGGTCATAGCGCTTTCTCCGACTCTACAGCGGTATCTTTACCAGTATGGATTTATCCCGGATCAGTACTATTACGGAGATTTATATAATCTGACACACCTGCCGGCGTTCAAGGAGCTTAACTTCTACGAACAGGATTCACTGACGACAGCCGATAAACCGACCAGACGGTTTCAAGACGTGGATCTTTACTTGCTGGGCGATAGTTTCACCAATATCGACACAACCTTCTACGCCGGATTCCGCAATCGATATGTCTGGGTGGGAAATCACCCGCCCATGTCAGTTCAGCTTAATAAACAGCGGAAGAACATTCTTGTCATTGAGATGATTGAACGAGTGCTTCAGGAACGGCTGTATGAGCCGGATTATCGAAAAATGTATATTGACGGAGGCTTCATTTCGGCTAATTACGTACCGGTACCAGCGAGTCAGGAGAAAACTCCGCACTGGATTTTCCAGCGATTCAATACTGAAATCAATCAGCGTATCGAGTTCATACTGTTCACGGGGCTACTCAGCCGATGGTGTAAGGAGGTAAAGGCCGAACTACAGCTTACTGCTTTTGGCCGGGTTTCACAGGCCGTCATCTCGGCGGACCACCAGCACCTTTTCTACCAGCCGGAAGCCGATACTCTTTTCCCAACGAACGCATTCAGGCCCATTGCGGAAGAAAACATCCGTACCGTCGTTAAAAATATCAATTCGATCCGGTCCCATTATCGCTGTATGGGCTTCGATGAAATATATTTCTGCTTCATCCCCAACAAAGTGACGATTCTTAATCCGGAATACGGACATTATAATCATCAAATCGAACGCATAGAATCGCACCCCAGTCTGGAAGCGCCGGTTATCTCTATCATCGATACCATGCGTCTTCACCCGGACTGGTATCATCCGGGGGACGGACACTGGAATAAATTCGGGAAACGTCTTTGGTTAAACAAAGTCAACCAACTTGTTGAACACTGGGCTAGGGTTGGCGTGGTTAAAACGCCTTAGGAAGAAGTCCTGATTGAGCAGAAAACGGACTTAATCCAATTTACGTTAATGAAAAACGCCTCCTGTTTCTCGCAGGAGGCGTTTGCTTTGGTTATCGTATGAATTTTACAGCGTCCGTTTCACCTCTTTCAGCTCGAAGCTCTCGATAGTGTCGCCGATCTGTAGATCATTGAAATTCCGGATGCTCAGACCGCATTCGTAGCCTGAACGGACTTCGCTGACGTCGTCTTTGAAACGCTTAAGGGCGCTGATTTCGCCGGTATGCACCACAATGAAGTCGCGGATGACCCGTACCTTGTTGTTGCGTTTGATGATACCATCCGTCACGTAACAACCTGCCACCGTACCGACCTTGCTGATCCGGAACACCTCCCGAACATCGATGTTACCGACAATTACCTCTTCCACCGTCGGGGCAAGCATGCCGGTCATGGCGTCTTTCACCTCGTTGATGGCGTCGTAGATAATCGAGTACAGACGAATCTCGATCTGTTCCTGTTCAGCGAGCTTGCGGGCGTTGGCCGAGGGGCGTACCTGGAAGCCCACGATGATGGCGTCGGAAGCCGAGGCCAGCAGAACGTCCGATTCCGAAATCTGACCCACTGCTTTATGGATGATATTCACCTGTACCTCTTCGGTCGACAGTTTCAGCAGTGAATCCGAAAGCGCTTCGACCGAGCCGTCCACGTCGCCTTTGACAATGACGTTCAGTTCCTTGAAGTTTCCGATGGCTTTCCGGCGACCGATTTCTTCCAGCGTGATGTGCTTACGGGTCCGCATGTTCTGCTCACGGAGCAACTGTTCACGCTTGTTGGCAATCTCACGCGCTTCGCGCTCGGTTTCCATCACGTTGAACTTGTCGCCCGACTGCGGTGCGCCCGGCAGACCCAGGATTTGCACCGGAGTCGATGGTCCAGCCTCTTTCAGTCGGCTGCCGCTGCTGTCGGTCATGGCCCGGATACGGCCAAAATGAGCGCCCACCAGCACCACGTCGCCCTGACGCAGCGTACCACTCTGCACAAGCATGGTCGTCACGTAACCCCGACCCTTGTCGAGCGAGGCTTCGATAACCGTCCCAACGGCCCGTTTGGCCGGATTGGCTTTCAATTCCAGCAGTTCAGCTTCGAGCAGCACTTTTTCCAGCAGGTCGTTGATACCCATACCGGATTTCGACGAGATTTCCTGCGCCTGATACTTACCGCCCCAGTCTTCGACAAGGAGGTTCATCTGCGCCAGTTCTTCGCGTATTTTATCCGTGTTGGCACCGGGTTTGTCGACTTTCGAGAAGGCAAACACGATGGGTACGCCCGCCACCTGGGCGTGGTTGATGGCCTCGCGGGTCTGGGGCATGACGCTATCGTCGGCGGCAATCACGATGATAACCACGTCCGTTACTTTCGCACCCCGTGCCCGCATGGCCGTAAAGGCTTCGTGACCCGGTGTATCGAGGAACGTAATCATTCGGCCATCGTCGGTTTTCACGCTGTAAGCACCGATATGCTGCGTGATGCCGCCCGCCTCACCCGCCGCTACTTTCGTGCGGCGAATGTAGTCGAGCAATGAGGTTTTACCGTGGTCGACGTGACCCATGATGGTCACAATCGGAGCACGCGGCACCAGATCCTCCTCGTCGTCTGCCTCTTCGGTCAGTCCGGCTTCGATTTCTTCCTCCGCCGAAACAAACTGGATGTCATAACCGAATTCGTCGGCAATCACCGTGATCGCTTCCGCATCCAGACGCTGGTTGATGGAGACGAACATGCCCAGACTCATGCAGGTCGCGATCACTTCGTTGACCGAAACATCCATGAGCGAGGCAAGGTCGTTGGCCGAAACGAATTCGGTCACGCGGAGCGTTTTCGCTTCCTCCTGCTCCATCTCCAGACGCTCGCGTTCGCGGTCGGCGCGTTCGGCCCGACGGTCACGGCGGCGATCAGCGCCCCGATTGGGCTTGTTGCCCAGCATCCGCGACTGCGTGGCGCGGATCGAATCGCGCACTTCGCGTTCGGTTGGCTCTTCGCGGCGTTCGCGGCGGTTATTATTGCCTTTATTCTTATTGTTGCTGTTGCTATTGGGAGTAGCGCCCGGCGGTCGGTTGCCACCCTGTGGATTGCGGTTGCCGCCCGAAGCCTGTCCGGGAGTCTGACTGCGATTCTCGTTGCTGCGATTTTCACCACCGCGATTGTCGGTACTCCGGTTGTCGCGGGGCGGATTCTGACCACCCGCCGGACGGTCACCCTGAACGCGGTCGCCCTGACCACCTGCTGGTACGCGGAGCCGTTTGCGCTTCCGTTTTTTATCATCGCCTCCACCCGAAGAACCTTCTTTCTTCTTGGGACGATCGGTGGGAAGTTCGATAGTGCCGAGCACGCGCAGACCCTGCAGTTTTTCCCCCTGGGCCCGGATCAGTTCGGGTTCCTCCTGCGGTTCAGGCTCGCGAACCGGCTGCGGACGCTCCACGGGAGGCTGCTCGGTGCGAGGCTGAAACGGCGGACGCTGCTCATCACGACGCGGTGGCTGTCCCGGACGCGGTCCGTTACCCCGCTGGCTGCCGTCCCGGGGACCGCCGTCCCGGCGCTGATTTTCATGACGCTGGCCTCCGTCCCGGGAACCTCCATCGGAACGTCGATCGCGATCAGGACGGCCTCCATCCCGCGAACGTTCATCCCGGGGGCCGTTATTACGCGGTCCGTCGTTACGCGGTCCCGCATCGGCGGACCGGTCATTACGGTTTGGCGTGGGTGCCGGTTTGGGGTTCAAATCGATTTTGCCCAGTACTTTCAGTCCGGGTACGGTTGGCCGCGAAATCAGTTCACTGGCCGAAGAAGGGTTGGTTTCTTCTGTTTTCACGGGCGGAACCGGCTCGGCTTTCGGAGTGGGGGCCGGTGAAGCGGGTTGAACGGTACCGGACTGGACCACGGGTTCTGCCCCGATGTTACGTTCGGGTATAACAGGCTTAGGCTCTTCCGTTTTTGCAGCCGGAACCGGTGTCGGCGGTGCTGCCGGCCGGGGGATTTCCACTGGCCCGGGCGCAGCAGCGACCGGAGTCGGCTGGGCGGCCACCGGCGCAGGCGCTGGCTGGGGTGCAGAAACCGCCGGACGCGGAACGTCTGGCCGGGTCTCGCCGGACCGGGTCTCGCCAGACCGGGTCTCGCCAGACCGGGTCTCGCCAGACTGAACTGCGTTCGGCTGGGTTGTATCCGATTGGCTTACAGCCGGTTTTGTTTCCGGCCTGGGCTCAGTCCTGATGGGTTCAGTTGGCCGGGGGGCAGGCTGTTCCCGGAAAAATCGGGGCGTAAAATCATCCTGATCGCTGGAGCGGTTGTCGGCAGCGACCGGCTCAGGCGCAGGCTTACGCACTGCCGACGCCGAGTTCAGTAGTTCGGTATTTTTAAATTCCTTAGCCAAAATCTCCAGTTGGTCGAAGGAGATTTTGGCGTTCGGGTTCATATCAACCTTGATCCCTTTGGCAGAAAGACTACTAACAACCGAGCTGATGCCCTTGTTAAGAATTTTTGCCACTTGGCTCAAGCGCATGGATTTATCTTCTGCCATAGAACTGGTTTAGACTACTCAATTGCTTTTAGCGCCGGAATCTCCGCGATTCCGAAAAACGTCAGACGTTCATTGGTCGAACTCCTGACGCAGAATACTCAATACTTCCTCGATGGTGTCTTCTTCGAGGTCCGTCATTCGGACTAATTCCTCGCGGCTGCGGGCCAGAACGCTCTTGGCGGTGTCGAGGCCCACCCGACGGAATTCGTCCAGAATCCACTCATCAATCTCATCATCGAACTCCGACAGTACGATGTCTTCTTCATCTTCCTGACCTTCTACGTCGCGGAAGACGTCGATTTCCATACCTACCAGCCGACCGGCCAGTTTGATGTTCTGGCCGCCTTTACCGATTGCCAGTGAAACCTGGTCGGGTTTCAGGAAGACCGATACGCGTTTGTTGTCGCGGTCGACCTGCATGGAGCTGATCTTGGCGGGGTTCAGCGCCCGCTGCACCAGCAGTTCAAAGTTCTCCGTGTAGTTGATAACGTCGATGTTTTCGTTACCCAGTTCACGAACGATGCTGTGAATGCGGGACCCCTTCATACCCACGCATGCCCCGACGGGGTCGATGCGGTCGTCATAGGACTCCACGGCTACTTTAGCGCGTTCGCCCGGTTCCCGAACGATTTTACGAATGGAAATAAGGCCATCGTAAATTTCGGGAATTTCGTTCTCAAACAGACGTTCCAGGAACACCGGCGACGTGCGCGACAAAACGATTTTCGGCGTACCATTGACCATTTCGACCCGGTGGATAACGGCCTTGATGGCTTCGCCCTTCCGGTATCGGTCTTTCGGAATCTGTTCGCCTTTCGGCAGGCTCAGTTCGTTTTCTTCACTGTCGTGCAGAATGACTTCGCCTTTCAGAATCTGATAAACTTCGGCATTGATCAGGTCGCCTACCTGATTTTTGTATTTCTCGTACAGAATCTCTTTTTCCAGATCCTTGATCTTCTGAATCAGGGTTTGCCGGGCCGTCTGCACAATCCGGCGGCCAAAATCTGCCAGCCCTACCAGTTCGGCCACCTGTTCGCCCACTTCAAAGTCGGGCTGAATTTTACGGGCTTCGGCCAGGGGTATTTTGTCGTAATCCCAGATATCCTCCGAATTGTCATCTACAATCTCCCGCGTCCGCCACATTTCCAGATCGCCGCTTTCGGCGTTGATAATGACGTCGAAGTTTTCGTCCGTACCGTATTTTTTACGAATCATCGTCCGGAATACATCTTCCAGAATCTGAATCATTGTAGGCCGATCTATATTTTTCGAGCGGGCAAATTCGGAAAACGACTCAATCAATACTGCGCTATCCATGACTGTTCAGTCCTTTGGTCACCCATTACTGGCTAACGGTTACGGGTGATGAAACACGAAATAACCGATGCTGAATGACGGATGACTAATTAAATGATACTTGTACTGTAGTTCTTCGTATATCCGCGAACGGGATCAGAACCGGTTCGGGTGGTGATTCATTTTTCTTCAGGCGGCGGGCGGGTGTTTCCCGAAAGAGGATGCCGTTTTTGGCCACTTCTTCGAGCCGTCCCCTGCGGGTCTGGCCGTCGTTCAAAAGGACAACAACCTCACGACCAACGTTTTTATGGTACTGGCGCGGCAGCAACAGGGGCTGATCGAGGCCCGGCGACGACACTTCCAGCGTGAACGCCTGCCCTTCGAAAATATCCGCTTCCTCCAGTTGATTACCGAGCCGTCGGCTAATCTGAGCGCACTCGTCGATCCGGATTCCGGTATCGCTGTCCAGCAAGACCGTTATTTTGTGGCGGTTTCGGGAAGGAGATACCTGTATATCAACGATAAAGAACTGATCTTCGTTCAGATACGGCTGCAATAACTCTGTAACAAGGGTTTTGACGTCCATACCTTAGGTCAACAAAAAAGGGGATGATACTCCCCTCCTTATCAAACATCGCATGTTGGTAAGTGGTGCAAATATACAGCTTTTTGAATTGCGAAACAAAATGCCGACGGTTTTTACGCCAGAGCGCCGGACCGGTTTATCCGACATTCCTGCTTATCTTTGCGGCAAACTTCTGGCCGTTACCGGCGAAGGGGCCGCTACGGACGTGTTGGCATGGAGTTAGTCAAAAAGATTACGTTTTACATGGGGTCTGCCGTCGGGCGATTTGTTTCATCGCTGCTCTGGTCGCTCAATACAGTGCTTGCCCTATTCACACTGCTGGTTTATTATCTCTGCATCGAGTTGCCGACGGAACACTGGTTTGCGGGAGTGCTGATGATCTCGCTGCCGGTCGCCTGGGTATTTACCATCGTTTTTCTGGTCTTCTGGCTGGTAGTGCGCCCGTGGCGGGCTTTGTTGCCACTGATGACGTTGATGATGGGTTTCCCGCTCTGGCCCAGAACCTTTGCCTGGAACACGCCGCAAACGCCGGAAGGTCAGCCGACGCTGCAGGTATTGAGCTATAATGTTGCCTGCTTCCAGAACTACCGCTATGTGGGCGGCGGTCACCCCGACGATGCCGACCGGATGATCCGCTGGGTCATGGACATGCCCGCCGACGTGAAGTGTTTTCAGGAGTATATCAATCACGACACTTCGCGGGTGTTCCGGGTGACCCGGCGTATGGCCCGGGCGGGCTATCCGTATTACGCGCTCCTGGAACAGAAGAAACTCCGCTACGGTGAAGGGTTCGTAGGCGTTGCCGTTTTCTCCCGACTTCCCATTATCGCCCGTGGACAGGAGGTGTTCGATGGGTTCAACGGCATGGTCTGGGCCGACGTCCGGACGGGTAGCGATACGGTTCGCATCATCACTGTCCATCTGGAGTCGATGGGCATTCGGGTGGGGGGGCTGCTGGATCGGGAAGAGCGGAACGTGGAGGATTTAAAGAAGAACACGCGGGGTATCCTGAAAAAACTCCAGAGTGGATTCACCAACCGGCGGGATCAGATTCGCCAGGTGGAGGAGTACGTCCGCAAAAGCCCGCACCCGGTTATCGTGTGCGGCGATTTCAACGATACACCTTACAGCGTCGCCTATGGCCGGATGCGGGCCGTGCTGAACAATGCGTTCGAAGACGCTGGACGCGGCTTCGATTTTTCGTATAACCAGCCGCCGGGATTCATCCGGATCGACCATCAGTTCTACGATGCCCGGCGAATGAGAGCCATTGACTTCCAGACCCGCCGCGACATCGGCTTTTCCGACCATTACCCGATCGTGGGAACGTATGCATGGGGCAGGAGGTAGTTTGGGTAATTGGGTAATTGTAGACGAATCTGATAGTCAACCAATCCCCGTTTACCAAATTACCCACTCCTCTCACGGATGGGCATCGACCCAGACCGAGCCATCGTCGAACACTTCTTTTTTCCAGATAGGCACACTGGCTTTTAGCGTGTCGATGATGAATCGGCCCGCCTCGAAGGCATCGTCACGGTGGGGGGTTGCCACCGCAACCAGAACGGCCATTTCACCAACGAGGAGTTTGCCCGTACGGTGTACGATGACGTATTTCTGTATGTTCCAGCGCTGACAGGCTTCGCTGGCAATCTTCTGCATTTCCTGAACGGCCATTTTGTCGTAGGCTTCGTATTCGAGCCGCTGCACCTCGCGGAGGGGTTCGTTAGGGCGGCGGGTGCTTTTTCGTACAGTACCGAAGAAAAATAGAATGGCTCCGGCCTCGTCTGTCGAGACATACTTGTAAGCCGAACTCAGGTCGATGGGGTTTGATGTAATCGAAATCATGGTAGAGAGGTAGATAGGAGAGTCGCAGGCAGCGTGGCTTTACCCACCGCTGACGGGCGGAATCAGCGCAATCTCATCGTTGACCGATACGGGCTGGTCAGGGTCTGCATATTCCCCGTTGACCGCCACCAGCAGCGAACGCAGGCCGCCGAGGGCGGGGTATCGATCCCGCAGCAGGGCGAGCAGATCGCTGACCCGGCTGGCCGACGAGGCCTCGACCTCAATCTGACGGGCACCGATGATTTCGCGGGTGATTCCGAATAACTGAACAATTAATTCCTTTGGCATAAATACGTCTACTGGATAAATGGCCGAATCCGGATGGCGTCGGAGTGACCGCAAAAGTGTGTAGATTACGCCTTCAAAATACGCGTTGCGCGATTAAAGACCAAACGTTGTGACAAATCCTCTGTCTGCTGTGCGACCCCGCGTCCGGTTTGATCGAAACGAAGTTTCCGGCGCTTTCGGTGATATGGGTACGGATTTTCCACTGGTGACAGGCCTTATTTTAGCCTGCGGACTGAATCCGGCGGGCGTTCTGACGCTGTTTGGACTGATGCAGATAGGAACCGGTCTGCTGTATGGCCTGCCTATGGCCGTACAGCCTCTCAAGGCGATGGCCGCCATTGCCATCGCGCAGAAGATTGAACCGGGCGTATTGTTTGGCGGCGGACTTGCCATCGGTCTGCTGATGTTCGTGTTGACACTGACGGGTCTGCTGACGTGGGTGATCCGGCTCGTACCGGAGAGCGTCGTCCGGGGCGTTCAGCTTGGGCTTGGGCTGTCGCTGGCGGGTCTGGCACTGAAGGATTATGCCGGACGGGACGGGGCGGCGGGCTTCTGGCTGGCGGGAGTCTGTCTGTTGGTGGCGCTGCTGCTGACGGGCAACCGCCGCTGGCCGCCCGCACTCGTGCTCATCGGTCTGGGGCTGATCTATGCGCTGCTGCGGTCGCTGGCGGGGGATGCCTGGCATCTGGTGCCGCAGGTACGGGTCCCGTCCTTCAGTATACCCCAGACCGACGACATACTGACGGGCTTCTGGCTGCTGGCTGTTCCGCAACTGGCCCTGTCGATCTCAAATTCGGTCGTAGCCACGCAGCAGACCGTACGGGATCTGTTTCCCGACCGTCCGCTAACCATCCGCAAAATCGGCCTGACGTACGCGGTCATGAATCTGATTAATCCATTTTTCGGCGGCATTCCGACCTGTCATGGGTCGGGCGGCATTGCCGGGCATTATGCTTTCGGAGCGCGAACGGGCGGGTCAGTGGTATTATACGGGAGTATGTATCTGTTTATCGGACTGTTTTTCAGCGATAGCTTTGGGCAGGTAATTCAGTTGTTTCCAATGCCGATGCTGGGGGTTATTCTGCTCATGGAATCGCTGACGCTGATGGGCTTCAGCCGCTCGGTCATGCACGACCGTAAACAACTGTTCGTTACGCTGCTGGTGGCGGTTATTGCCCTTAACGTACCCAACGGCTACGCCTGGGGCCTGCTGCTGGGAACGGGAATGCATTACCTGCTGGAACGGGGGTGGCTGCTGCGTGACTTTTGAAAAATTACCCCGCCGCAGGGATAGTTTGCCCCATTTCGCTCCTTTATGGAAGGCATAAATAACCACGAAGTCCGTTCCTGCATGAAACAACTTGTTCTCTCGGCAGTTTTGCTGGGAATGTTAATCGCCTGTAATCAAACGACCCGAAAACAGGAAGACACGACCATGACCGACAGCACTTCTGCTTCTGCCAGCGCGTCATTGCCCCGACGAATCGACTTCCAGAAAGACCTCGACGGGAAAAAGACCGACCTCTACGTGTTAAAAAATACCAGCGGTGTAACGGTTGCCATCACCAGCTACGGCGGCCGCATCGTGAGCTGGCTCGTACCCGATAAAAACGGTCGAATGGTCGACGTAACGCTGGGCTATAACTCCCTGGACGAGTACCTGAACAACAACGAATCGTATTTTGGAACGCTCGTTGGCCGTTACGGCAACCGCATCGCCAAAGGGAAATTTACCCTCGATGGAAAAACGCATACGCTGCCGATCAACAACGGACCCAACTCGCTGCACGGCGGTAAAAAAGGCTTCAACGCCCGCGTGTGGGATGCCCGATCCATCGACGATCGGACGCTCGAACTGACGTACGTATCCGCTGATGGCGAAGAGGGCTACCCCGGCAAACTAACCACGACGGTTGTTTACACGCTATCTGACGACAATAGCCTGAAAATCGACTACACGGCCACCACCGACAAGCCCACCGTGGTGAATCTGACCAATCACGCCTATTTCAACCTGAACGGCGAAGGCTCCGGACCCATTGCCGACCACCGGCTGATGATCGCCGCCGACCGCTACACGCCCGTCGACGAGACACTGATTCCGACCGGCGAACTGGCCCCGGTAGAGGGCACGCCCTTCGATTTCCGGAAGCCGACACCCATCGGAGAGCGGGCCGACGCCGACCACCCGCAGATTAAGCATGGCGGTGGCTACGACCATAATTTCGTGCTGAACGGCGGACAAACGGCCACGCCCCGGCGCATTGCGACGGTCGAAAGCCCGCAGACAGGCATCGTCATGGACGTATCGACCACCGAACCAGGCGTACAGTTCTACGGCGGAAATTTTCTGGATGGATCGCAGAAGGGCAAGTCGGGCAACGCCTACGAAAAACGTTCGGCCTTCTGTCTGGAAACGCAGCACTTCCCCGATTCGCCCAACCAGCCGGGTTTTCCCAGCACCGTGCTGCGACCGGGACAGACCTACAAAACCACGACAATTTATACGTTTTCAACTAAATAAGTTTTCCCTCACCCAACCCTCTCCCGGGGGGAGAGGGCTTTTTCCGGTCCTGACAACTTTAGGAATAGATGCTAAATGTCAGTCAGTGGAAGCCCTCTCCCCCCGGGAGAGGGTTGGGTGAGGGCCAGACAATATGAAAAAACTAACCTCTCTCGCTCTCATTCTCCTCCTGACCACGCTGCCAGCGCTGGCCCAGCCGTGGAGTACCAAAAAAGCCAACAAGTGGTATAAGAAACAGCCCTGGCTGGTAGGGGCCAACTACGTGCCCGCCAACGCCATCAATCAGATTGAGATGTGGCAGGCCGAGACCTGGTCGCCGCAGCTTATCGACAGGGAACTGGGCTGGGCCGAGGGGCTGGGTATGAACACCATGCGCGTGTTTCTGCACGACATGGTCTGGAAGCAGGATCCGAAGGCGTTCAAAGACCGCCTGGATGAGTTTCTGACGATCTGCAAAAAACACAACATCCGGCCCATGATCGTCCTGTTCGACTCGGTCTGGGACCCCGAACCACGCCTGGGTAAACAGCGGGAACCAAAGCAGGGACTGCACAATTCGGGCTGGGTACAGGGGCCGGGTGCGGCGGTGCTGGGCGACAAAAGCCAATGGGGTTACCTGCGGGACTACGTAAAGGATGTCATCGGCTCGTTCCGGAAAGACAAGCGCATTCTGGCCTGGGACCTGGTTAATGAGCCCGACAACGACAACGGCAACAGCTATGGCCGCACGAGCCGTACCAAAACCGAACTGCCCAACAAGGCGCAGCTCGGCTTCGAACTCGTGAAGGAGTCCTTCAATTGGGCGCGGGAGGAGAATCCCATGCAGCCGATTACGTCGGGACCGTGGCACAGCAACTGGGCGTCGAACGAAACGATGGGGGAAATGAACCGGTTTCTGCTCGAAAATTCGGACATCATTACCTTTCATAACTACGATAAACCCGAAGATTTTCAGAAACGCGTGACGCAGTTGCAGCGATATGGCCGCCCCATTATCTGCACCGAATACATGGCCCGGCCCGTGGGCAGCACCTTCCAGGCCATCCTGCCCATTGCCAAAAGCAACAAGGTAGGCGCTATCAATTGGGGTTTTGTCGCCGGAAAAAGCAACACGATTTACCCCTGGGATTCATGGCAGAAAGCCTACGACAAAGAGCCGCCGGTCTGGTTTCACGACATTTTCCGCGAGAACGGCCAGCCCTATCGCCCCGAAGAGGTGGCGTTTATCAAACAAATGACCGGGAAGCGCTAACGTACAACGGACGAGACCGTCCGTTGATTTTTTAAACTTGCCCGTTGCTTTTTAACATAGTGATGCCGTTGCGACGGCAGACCACGACTTACTAAAAAACGGGGTAGATTCACTGCCCCGTTTTGCTTTTATGGCAATACGAAGTAGCTGCGAATGATGCCGTTATGAAACGTTCGACCGGGTTGCGTCTGGGCTGTCTGTCTGGTTTTATCCTCCTGCTCTTTCAGCAATGCGGCGTGGATAAGCCCGAAGCCATTGCCCACTACGATGACCAGTTACCCCAACAGGTCGACTACAATCTCCACGTCAGGCCGATTTTATCGGACAAATGCTTTCTCTGTCACGGGCCGGATAAAAACAAACGGGAGGCTGGTCTGCGGCTGGACACGCCCGAAGGGGCTTATGCGGCGTTGAAAGAGACAAAAGGCGGACACGCTATCGTTCCGGGCGATCTGGCCGACAGCGAAGTCTATCACCGGCTGCTGACGACGGATCCCGAACGCATGATGCCGCCGCCGTCGTCCAATCGCGTACTTACGGATTACGAAAAGGCGCTGCTGTTCAGATGGGTCGAGCAGGGCGCTAAATACAAACCCCACTGGGCTTTTATCAAACCGCAGAAAATGGGCCCGCCGGTGGTAAAAAACACCGCCTGGCCCAAGAATGACCTCGACCGCTTCATTCTGCAAAAACTGGAGGAAAAAGGCCTGCCACCGTCTCCGGAAGCCGACCGGGAAACTCTGATTCGGCGGGTCACGCTCGACCTGACCGGCCTGCCGCCCACGCTGGCCGAAATCGACGCCTTTCTGACCGATAGACGTCCCGATGCCTACGAACGGGTTGTCGACCGGCTGTTGAAATCACCGCATTACGGCGAAAAAATGGCTGTCGACTGGCTCGACCTGGCCCGCTTTGCCGATACGCACGGCTACACGGTCGACCGCTACCGGGCGGTGTGGCCCTACCGCGACTGGGTCATCCGGGCGTTTAACCGGAACCTGCCCTTCGACCGGTTCGCGACCTGGCAACTGGCGGGCGACCTGCTGCCCCAACCCACTAAAGAACAGCGACTGGCGACGGCTTTCAATCGGCTCCATGCGCAGAATATGGAGGGCGGCATCGTCAACGAAGAATTTCGGGTGGAGTACGTCGCTGACCGCACCAATACGCTCGGAACGGCCTTTCTGGGCCTGACAATGGAGTGTGCCCGCTGCCACGACCATAAGTTCGATCCCATTTCGCAGAAAGACTATTTCAGTCTCTTCAGCTTTTTCAACAACGTCGATGAGGCCGGGCAAATCTCATGGGACGATGCCCCGCCCGTGCCCACGATGCTGCTGACCGAGGCCCGCCACGACAGTCTGCTGACTTTTCTGGACAATCAGATAAAGGCTTCCGAAACAGAATTGGCGAATAGTATACAGCGGGAAAAAATGCCCTTTGCACAATGGAGGGCAAGAACAAAAAACACGATAACGTTCGAGCCGAAAAAGGATTTGCAGGCGCATTTTTCGTTCGACCGACTGGTAAACGGGCATTTTCCAAACGCTGTATCGACGGTGGGAAAAGGGACCGTCGCCGACCCGGTGCTGGTGGCTGGAAAATCAGGGCAGGCCTTCCTCTCCAACGGCGACGACATTCTGAAGCTGGGTCCGGTGGGTATTTTCAACCGCTCGCAGCCGTTCTCGGTGGGTGCCTGGGTCAACATCCCCGCCGAACTGAACAAGGGTGTGATTTTTCATAAGGGTCAGGGCGACATTCTGTACAATTTCCGGGGCTATTTTTTGAATCTCCGCAAGGGCCGGGCCGAACTGCTGATGGCGCATACGTGGCCGTACAACAACATCGTCCGGGTGACCCGCCAGAAGCTTCCGAAACAGCGATGGGTTCATCTGCTGATGACCTACGACGGGTCGAGCCGGGCCGATGGCCTGAGACTGTACGTGGATGGCCGGGAAGCGCCGCTGCTGACTGAAAAAGATAATCTCTATAAGGATATTGTCTGGGAAAAAGGCAGGAGTCTGGGTGGGCAGCAGCCCGGCCTGCAGGTGGGTGCTGACATGCGCGGGGCTGGTTTCAAAAATGGGCTGGTCGATGAACTGGTCGTCTACACCCGCGAACTGACCGCCCCCGAAGCGGCCCTGCTCGCCGAGTCGCCGGGCGATCATGCGCCGAAAACGAGGGTTGTTGCGGATGTGAACGCGCTGTTTGCTCATTACCTGGCTACGCATTCCGTCAATTTTCGGCGGCAGCGGGCCAGTCTGCAGTCGCTGCGGGCAGAACGTAACCGGCTGGTGGAAACCATTCCGGAACTGATGGTGATGGAAGAGATGAAAAAGCCCCGCCAGACCCACCTGCTGAAGCGCGGTGTCTACGATGCCCCCGGCGAGCCCGTTCAGCCCGGCGTCCCGGCCAGCCTTCTCCCTTTCGATAAAACATGGCCGCGTAACCGGCTGGGTCTGGCCCAATGGCTTTTTGATCCCGATCATCCGCTCACGGCCCGGGTTGCCGTCAATCGATACTGGCAAACCTATTTCGGAACAGGGCTGGCGAAAAACGCCAATAATTTCGGCAATCAGGGCGGTCTGCCCAGCCATCCCGAATTGCTCGACTGGCTGGCCGTCCGGTTCCGGGAGGGTGATCCAGAAACGGGCGTCAGGCCCTGGGACATCCGGGCCATGCAGAAGCTGATAGTCCTGTCGGCGACGTACCGGCAATCGTCGAGAGTAACGCAGGAATTATTGAAAAAAGACCCCGAAAACACGTGGCTGGCGCGGGGCCCGGCGGTTCGGCTGTCGGCAGAGATGGTCCGCGATCACGCGCTGGCGAGCAGCGGCCTGCTGAACCAGAAGCTCGGCGGCCCCAGCGTGAAACCCTACCAGCCCGAAGGACTCTGGGCCGTCAACAATGATGTTTACGTACCCGATACGGGCCGGAATCTGTACCGAAGGAGCCTATACACCTTCTGGCGACGGACCAATCCGCCGCCCTCGATGAACACCTTCGATGCGCCTTCGCGCAGCTACTGCGTTGTGCAGCGGCAGAAAACCAGTACGCCCCTACAGGCGCTCGTGCTGCTCAACGACCCGCAGTTTGTGGAAGCGGCCCGCGTACTGGCCGAACGGGCTTATTCAGAGAAAAACAACGACACCGATCGAATCCGGTACAGCTACCAGGTGCTGACGGCCCGGCAACCTTCGGCTAAAGAAGTGGGTGTTCTCACGAAACTTTACGAACGCCAATATGCCCTGTTCCGGCAATCGCCTGGGAAAGCGGAGGGCTGGCTGAGAACCGGCCAGCATCGCCGACGGGCGGGTATCGAGTCCGCCGCCCTCGCCGCCCACAGCGTCGTGGCAAGTACGATTATGAACTCCGATGCTTTTATTATAAAGCGCTGACTGTCAAAAGAATCAGCCGTTGGTTCATTATGAACAAAGAACAGCAACTCGCAGACGCCCTCAACCGGCGGACCTTTCTGACGAAGGCCTCGCTGGGGCTTGGCTCGCTGGCGCTGGGGTCACTGCTGGTGCCGGGCCGTCTTTTTTCGCGTCCGCAGATTTCGCAAACGCCCGACGCTGGTGACCTGCCCGGAGCGCCGCATCACGTTCCGAAGGCCAGGCGGGTGGTGTATCTGTTCCAGAGCGGCGGTCCGTCGCAGCTTGAGCTGTTCGATTATAAGCCCACGCTGGAAAAAATGCACGGTCAGGACCTGCCCGAATCGGTGCGGAAAGGGCAGAGGCTGACGGGCATGAGCGCCCAGCAGTCGGCCCTGCCGCTGGTGGGGTCGCCGTACCGGTTTCGGCAGCACGGACAGTCGGGCGCGTGGGTGAGCGAGCTGATGCCGTACACGAGCCGGGTGGCCGATGAGCTATGTTTCGTTAAATCGATGTATACCGAGCAGATCAACCACGATCCGGCCCTGACGTTTTTTCAGACGGGTAATCAACTGGCGGGACGCCCCAGTATCGGTTCCTGGCTGAGCTACGGGCTGGGTTCGGAAAACGAAAATCTGCCCGCCTTTATCGTGCTCGTTTCCAAAAACGCCCCGCAGGACCAGCCGCTGTATGCCCGGCTGTGGGGCAACGGTTTTCTGCCTTCCCGGTATCAGGGCGTTCAGTTCCGGGCGGGGGCCGACCCGGTGCTGTATCTGAGCAACCCCGATGGCTACACCACCGCCGACCGTCGGGCCATGCTCGATGCCCTGCGCGAACTGAATGAGGTCCAGGCCGAACAGTCGGGCGATGCCGAGGTTGCCAGCCGGATTGCGCAGTACGAGATGGCGTTCCGGATGCAGACCTCGGTGCCCGAAGTGACCGACTTGTCCGACGAGCCCGACTGGGTATTCGACCTTTATGGGCCTGATTCGCGTAACCCGGGGACGTTTGCGGCCAACTGTCTGCTGGCCCGGCGGCTGCTGGAGCGCAGCGTGAAATTCGTACAGCTCTATCATCAGGGCTGGGATCAGCACGGAAACCTGCCCAAAGGACTACCGGGACAGTGTCGGGCAACGGATCAGGCCTCGGCGGCGCTGGTGCAGGATTTGAAACAGCGCGGTCTGCTCGACGATACGGTGGTTATCTGGGGCGGGGAGTTTGGCCGCACCAACTATTCGCAGGGCAAGCTGACCAAAGATGATTATGGGCGCGACCATCATCCGCGCTGTTTTACGATGTGGATGGCCGGGGGCGGCATCCGGCCCGGCATCACCTACGGCCAGACCGACGAATTTGGGTACAACATTGTGCAGAACCCGGTCCACGTCCACGATTTTCAGGCGACGCTGCTCCACGTGCTCGGTCTCGACCACGAAAAACTTACCTATGAGTTCCAGGGCCGCCGCTTCCGTCTGACCGACGTAGAGGGGAAGCTAATCAAAGGTATTCTGGCCTAAAATGAACAGTATTTATCGGCAGGAAGGGTAGAATAAGGCTGATTTTTTATTCCTGAACATATAATTCATAAACCAGGTATTCTGTATGAGACGGGCATTGATTGCTGTTATCCTGCTGTGTCTGAGCGGGCTGTTTCTTGCCCTGCAGGCCCAGCAGATTTCCCGCGAAGAGCTCATCTTCCTGACGCCCGAATGGAAGGGCGAACGCTTCCCCGATGGTCGCCCCAAAGTGCCCGACGCCATTCTGAAGCGCATGAAACTCGTCACCCATGAAGAGGCGTGGGCCGTGCTGAAAGGCGAAAATTACCGCTACCAGTTTGCCGGTGACTGGCAGATCATCAACCCCGACAGCGTGCTGGTAGGCCGGGCCGTGACGGCGACGTTTATGCCGGGCCGTCCCGACGTACATAAGGTCACTGATGACAAAGGCCACAACAAAGACGGTCGGGTGAAGGGGCAGAATTCCTGGCCCATCGACCTGCTTGTGAAGGGCGACGTCTACGTGGTCGACCAGTTTGGAATGCACGAAGACGGTCCTACGATTGGCGACAACCTGGGTAACTCCATTTACGCCAAAACCGGCAACGGCATCGTCTACGAAGGAGCCGTCCGCGACATCGCCGGACTGAAGGAAATGCGTGGGTTTACGTCCTATTTCCGCAGTTATCACCCTTCGCACCACAACCCCGGCGGCGACCTCAATACCACGCTTGTGGGCATCAACCGTCCGACCCGCATCGGCAAGGTGATGGTTATGCCGGGCGACGTGGTGCTGGGCCGCGATGGGGGCGTCTGCTTCATCCCGCCGCATCTGGCCGAAAAGGTCGTCAAAACGTCGGAGATTGTCCGGCTGCGCGACATGTTCGGGCATCAGCGGCTGCGGGAGCAGAAATATACGCCCGGCCAGATTGACTCCCGCTGGTCGGATGAGATTGAAAAAGACTTTTCACAGTGGCTCAACGCGCACATCAGCGAACTGCCGGTGCCGAAAGAGCAGATACAGGAGTACCTCAAAACCCGAACCTGGTGAGTTGTTACACAGAGAGGATCAGAGATAATCAGAGTTGATCAGAGGGGAGCTCTAAAAAAGACATCTTTCTCTGATTGTCTCTGATATTCTCTGGTCATCTCTGTGTAACAACCCACTTTCCTAAATTCCATGAAAACCTCCCGTCGTTCGTTTCTTACCAAAAGCGCCATCACCAGCGCTCTGACCGCCGCCTCGTTGTCGGGCTTTGGCCGTCCGCTCGAAACCGCCGTCGACCGTGCGCCGCTTTCCTCAGCCCCGTCGGATCTGAAAATCACCGACATCAAATGCGGCTACACGCGCAACGGACATAGTCTGTTTGTGAAGGTACATACCAATCAGGGCATCTGGGGCTGCGGCGAGGCCGTGGATGCCTCGGTGGGGACCTATCATCTGGTAAAGATGCTCGGACAGCGCATCAAAGGCAAAAGTCCGCTGAACGTCAATCGACTATTCGAGGATCTGCGCCGGTCGGGATTTTTCGAGGGCGCTCAGGCGGGTATTTACATTTCCGTGCTGTCGGCCATCGAAACGGCACTCTGGGATCTCGCCGGGAAGGCGCTCGGAATGCCCGTATACCAGTTACTGGGCGGTAAGTTCCGGGATCGAATTCGGGTCTATTGCGATACGGGTGCTTACCGCGAAACCGATACCAGCCCGGATGCCTTCGGTAAAAGCGCCCGGCGAGCCGTCGACATGGGCTTCACGGCGGTCAAATACGACATCGACGAGCGGAACGACCCCAACAAATACGACGCCTACAACTGGACGGCCAGCCAGGGTGAACTGGAGCGGATGTATAACCAGATTGCCGCCGTTCGGAAGGCCGTTGGTCCAAAAATCGACATCTGCGTCGACATGCACGGTCGCTACGACGTGACGACGGGGCGGCGCGTGGCGAAGATGATGGAGCCGCTGAACCTGCTGTTTCTGGAGGAGCCTATTCCGGCGGAAAACGCAGAAGCCTACCGGCAGATTCGGGAAGCGTCGAACACGCCCATCTGTGCGGGCGAAAATCATTATCTGGCGCATGGTTTCCGGAAACTGCTCGAAATCGGAGCCGTCGACATTATTATGCCTGATTTGCAGAAAGCGGGCGGACTGGGTGAAGGACAACGGATTGCCAACCTATCGAATCTGTATTACGTGCCCTTTGCGCCGCATATGGTGGCTTCGTATCTGGGGGCAATGGCGTCGAGCCACGTCTGTGCCAGCATCCCGAATTTCCTGATCCTGGAGTGGCAGATTTATTTCCACGAAGAACCTATGTTCAGGGAGGTGGTCACGTTTGAGGGGCCGATGGTGAAAGACGGCTTCATTCCGCTGTCGGAGAAACCCGGCATCGGCGTGGAAATCAACGAGGAAGGTATGCGGAAATACGCTCCGAAGGATGTGCCGTTTTTTGTATGAGGGGGTTCTGACAGGATTAACGGGTTTATCGACAGGATTAACAGGATTGACAGGATTTGTTTTCTACTATTCTAACGGTCTGGATACACAGCAAGTCATTCCACCGACGACCGGTAGCAGACAGATAATGAAATCCTGTCCATCCTGTTAATCCTGTCGATAAACCCGGTATTTGCGCTTTATGGTAACACTACTGCCAAAATTGATAAGCAAACCAATATCGAGTCCGGTTGCCGTCAAATAATTTACCAACTGAGCTTCATGTTTCGGGTGCAACGTCTCAACGGCTTTCAGTTCAATCAGAATCAGGTCATTCACAAGCAGGTCAGTTACGAAATCACCCACCATCGTCTGGCGGTAAAACACGGGAACGCCTACCTGTTGCTGTGCGGCGATGCCCCGGCTGCGTAGTTCCACCAGCAGGGCGTTTTCATAAACTTTCTCCAGGTAGCCCGATCCGAGGGTATTGTGAACAACATAGGCAGCGGCAATAATCTGATGAGTAATAGCTTCGTATTGCATCTCTGACAGGATTTACAGAATTGACAGGATTCATTTTGCTTATGACGCGTCAGTATCTGTTTGGATACAACTTCTCACAAAAAATCCTGTCCATCCTGTTAATCCTGTCTTATATTTTCTTCGACTATCGGAAACTAAAAAGCCCTCCGCAAACATGCAGAGGGCTTTTGTGGGGAAAATCAGATGCATTCTATCACTTCGAATCGTCCCGAATGTTTTTCTCGGCTTTTTCGAGTTTACGTTCAGCTTTGTTCAGGCCTTTCTTAGTGCCCTTCTTAATCTCGCGGCCTGTCTCTTTGCTCTCCTGCTTCAATTCACGGCTGGCTTCGCGGGTTTCATCGCCTACCTTGTCGGCCCCCTTCCGAACGGCCCGTCCGGTTTTCTGAGCGCCCCGTTTCGTCGCACGGGCGGCGTCTTTGGTTTCATCGGCCACCTTGTCGCCGACGGCATCCGCTGTGCGGCCCGCCTGACGGGCGGTTTCTTTGGCTTCCTGACCCACGGTCTGGGCCGAAACTTCCACCGCTACCAGCCCCAGGGCGGCCACCAGGACCGTCATCAATACCTTTTTCATAACGAGCTATCTCTATTTTGATTAATCTATAGAATAACCCGAAAAAAGACAAATTGTTAACGAGTAAATACGCCTTTTTACTGCACCGTCGAGAACATCTCGTAGGTGCCCAGCAGATAATCCGTGATGGCCGACGTGTGGTTGCGGTTGCGCAGCGTGATGAGCTGCACATTGGTCGCACCGCGTTTCTGCATGGCGTCATAGGCGTCTTTGGAATTGAAATAAAACACCAGATTGTCGGCGTCGCCGTGGTAGAGCCGGGTGGGCGTTTTGGGTTTCCAGTCGTAAACGTCGTTGTCGGCAACGGCGGCCAGAAACGCCTTGTCAGTGCCGTCGTTAACCCCTTTTTTGAACGCATCCGTAAACGTTTCGTTCAGGCTCACCGACACACTGGCCGACCCCTGCTGCACCTGCGTGGCATACGGTTCTTTGAGATACGCCGACAGCGGGCGGCGCAGGTCTTTGTACATATCGTTATAGGTCGTCAATGCCCACAGATAGAGCCGGTTATAAGTGCCTATGCCGTCCGTACGCTCGTTGATTAGGTGCTTCATGGTGGCCGTTTTGTGGTAAGCCCCCGCCCCCAGGCTCGACGCCCGCAGGTTAAACTCCGTCGGGAATTGTTCTTCCAGCAGTTTCTGGAGGGCCATTGTGGCATAGCCGCCCTCCGAATAGCCGGTCAGAAATAGCCGCTCATCCCATCTGACATTATTTTTTTGTATATACTCCTTCGAGGCCCGCAGCATGTCGAGCGAGGCCTGCGCCAGACTCTGCCGGTGCTCGTAGGGGTGCGGTCTGTCTTTAGATTCGCCGTAGCCGATATAATCTGGGCAGGCCAGAATGTAACCTATGGAGGCGAACAGGGAGCCGCCCAGCGCCGCATCACTGCCCGACCCGAAATTGGACGGGGCGTCACTGTCGCTCAGGATGGTGCCGTGCTGCTGACTCACCATCGGCACCGCCGTGGGCGCATCCGGCACCAGCAGCGCCCCCGATGCCTTCACGGGCGAACCGTCGGGCAGCGTGGTGTTGTAGACGACTTTGTACACCTTGATGCCGTAACGGGTGATGAAGGAGAGCGCCGGGTTGATGCGCTGCACCTGCTGGGCCATCTGCTCGCGGGTGAACGAACGAATTTCGGTGGCGCTCACCAGCACCGGACTGGTTCCGGGCTGCGGGTCGGTTTCGGTCCCGGACTGACAGCCGCTTAGCAGGGCCGTGGTTGAAACGAGCAGGGATAAAAGAAACTCCTTACGGGAAAGGCTCATCGAATAGAGTAGAAATAGAGTTGAGTATTACAAAAAACGGAGTCTAATCGTAATCAGACCCCGTTTAGACAACAACGTTCCGGTGGGCTAAGTTCGTGTCGGGGATTGGGTGAATGAGTGATTGAGTGATTGAGTGAATGAGTGATTGGGTAATTGGTGGATAGTGTTTTATACCATTTACCTTAATTACCCCAATTACCCATTTACCCAATCACCTAATACCCAAAAATCTCCTCCAGCGACAGTTTTTTCACCGTTCCGTATTTCGTCAGGTCGTCGGCTGTGAGGCGCTTTTCCGAAGCCACCACGCAATAGGTGTACGGCTTCCCGGCCAGATTCTGACGGGCAAACTGTTTCAGGTCGGCGAAACTCATTTTGTCGATAGCCTCGTAGGTTCGCTGGCGGGTATCGAAGTCGATGCCTTTGTCGAGGGCGTCCAGATACGTGTAGATGATGCCGTCCTGCCGGATGCGGTCGGTTTGCAGCGTTTTCTTCATGCCGATTTTGGCCGTCTGCAGCAACTGGGACGACTCCGGCAATTCGTTCAGTAGTTCGTTCATGCCCGCAATGGCTTCATGAAACTTATCCGACTGGCTGCCGATGTAGGCATTGATGGAATACTGCTGGTCTTTGCGTTCGGGCGTTTCGTAATACGCATACGTCGAATAGGCCAGCGCCTTCGATTCCCGCAGCGTCTGGAAAACCACCGAGGCCATCGAATTGCCAAAATAATTGTTGAACAGACTCACGACCGGCAATTGCTGGGCGTCGAAATCCGCTGTGTTGCGCACCCAGAAAATCTCGGCCTGCACCATGTCGTAGTCGGCAAACAGCACCTGATTGCCCGGCTGCGTTATTTGCCGGAAGTCGGTGCGGGCGGGCAGGGGCCGAAACTGGGCGGGCATCGTGTGCAGGCGGGTAATTTGCGGCCCGAATGTCGCCAGCGGCTGTGGCCCGTAATAAATAATCTGCTGCGGATAATCGAACAGCGAATGGAGCACCTCCAGCAACTGCGCCGAGGTCACGGCCTTCAGTTCGTCATTGGTCAACTGGTTATTGAACGGATTTTCTGGACCAAACTGGGCATAATTAATCAGGCCCTGCATGATGGTCTCCTTATTCAGCTTGTTGTCGGCCCGGGTCTTCAGCATCCGGTCTTTGAGCGCCGCCAGTGCTTCCTCGTTCGGCTGGCAGCGGCGCAGCAGGTGGTCGAGCAGCCGCACACCCGGCTCAAAATTCTCCTGTAGTCCCGACAGCCGGACCGTTGTGTAATCGCCTGACGGATAGAGATTGTATTCACAGGCCAGGTTATAAAACTCCTTGCTGATTTCTTCGGCAGAATAGCGGTCCGTGCGCAGAAATTGCAGGTACTGAATGGCGACGGGCAGCAGCTTGCTGTGGTAGGTGCCCATCGGCAGGCGGTAGGCCAGCCGGAACAGTTCATTGTCTTTGTTGGGCACATACAGCACTTCCGCCGGACCGGCTTTGCCCCGCTGCACGTCTTTCTGAAAGTCGAGCCATACCGGCTGAATGTCGGCCATCGGCATGTCGTTGATCTCCTTCAGAAACGGCGATTGCGCTTCCCGATTCACTTCGACGGGCGTAATCTCAGGCTTGTCGACTTTTTGAATACTCTTATCCTCACCCTTACGTTTGTAAACGACCACGTAGTTGTTGCCCAGATACTGACGGGCAAAATCCATCACCTGCTGTTTGGTCACGCGGCCCAGTTCGTCGAGCAGCCGCACCTGGTTGGCGTAGGATTCGCCTTTCGATAACGTAAAGGCTTCCAGCAGGTTATTGGCCCGGCTGTAGTTGTTTTCCCCGTTCAGGATCTCCCGCTTTTTATAATTGTTGACAATCGACCGGATGATTTTCTCGTCAAAATCACCCCGCTTCAGCTTTTCCACTTCGCCCAGCAGCAGCGCCTTCACCTCGTCCAGCGACTGCCCCTGTTTGGGCCGTCCAAACAACGACCACACGCCGTAGTCTTTCAGAAATTCGGGCGACGAGCCGCCCCCCAGAATTTTCTGCTGTTTGTTGAGATTCAGATCGATCAGCCCCGCCGCTGAGTTCGACATCAGTTCATCGGCGATGATAGCAACGGGGCGCAGCCGGTCCAGCGCCGACGGATACCGGAAACCAATTCGGACGCTTTCGGGCGTGGGGCCGAAGACTTCCCGCGTCACCACCCCTGCCAGCGGCACTTCGGGAGCGGGCCTGTAGTCAGGGACGGGTTTTGCCTGCATGTAGGCGAAGTATTTCTCTACCTTCCGAACGGCCTCGTCGGGGTTCAGATCACCGGCCAGAATAACGGCCATGTTGTTGGGTACGTAGTACTTATCGAAATAATTCCGGATTTCGACCAGCGAAGGGTTCTTCAGGTGTTCCACCGTCCCGATGGTCGTCTGCTGCCCGTAATTATGCGTCGGAAAAAGGGCGGCAAACAGCGTTTCTTCGACCTTCCAGCCGTCGTTGTCGAGTGAGCGGTTTTTCTCTTCGTACACGGCTTCGAGTTCGGTATGGAAAATGCGCAGGACGGGCTTCCGGAAGCGCTCGGACTGAACGGCCAGATACCGGTCGAGCGCGTTGGTCGGAATGTCTTCCATGTAAACCGTCTGCTCGTAGGACGTAAACGCATTGGAGTTCTGCGACCCCATCGCCGCCATAACCCGGTCGTATTCGTTGGCAATGGCGTATTTGGCCGCCTCCCCCGAAACCCGGTCAATTTCCTTGTAAATCGCTTTTCGCTGGGTTGTATCGGTCGTTTTGTTATATTTTTCGTAGAGCGCGTCAATCTGGTCCAGGAGTGGTTTCTCCTTTTGCCAGTCGAGCGAGCCGTAGCGGTCGGTGCCTTTGAAAAGCATGTGTTCCAGGTAGTGCGCCAGGCCGGTGTTGTTACGGGGGTCGGTGTTGGAGCCTGCCCGGGTTGGGATAAACGTGAAAATGCGGGGTTCCTTGCGGTTCACGCTGGTGATGACCGTCAGGCCATTTTTCAGCGTATAGAACCGGGCCTGCATGGGGTCGTTGGTTACGTAACGGTAGGTATACCCGCCCGAAGAAGCGGTTTGCCAGCGGACAGTCTTTGGCGGTGTGGTTTGTGCCGACAGGGGCCGCAGTTCCGTGAAGACCAGCAGGGTCAGCAGGAGCGAAAAAAGGTGTTTCATCGGATACGTCAGTTTATAGGTGGATTGACAACGGAGTAAGTTACTTCATTTATTTTGTGAATAGCTAAAAAAACCGCCTACTTTGCTTCTATGCAATACGTTATACATGCCTACGACGCCACCGATGAGCAGGCTTTCGACCGTCGTATGCTCGCCCGCCCCGCCCACTTCGATGGAGCCAGAGTCCTGAAAGCCAATAATCAGTTCATTATAGGCGGAGCGCTGCTCGATGCCGATGGGCGGATGATTGGCTCGATGATGGTGGTCGATTTCGATACCGAAGAACAGCTTAACCAGTGGCTGCAGAATGAGCCTTACGTAACGGGACAAGTCTGGGAACGCATCGACGTAAAGCCGTTTCGGCGAGCCGAAGTGTAAGCCCGCACGAATAAGCTAGTTTCCCTGTTATGGGAGGTAACGACTTCCGGATAATGACCAATCAGCAGATGATGAATGGAGTTGCAGCGGCCATCTTCGATATGGATGGCCTGCTGGTGGACTCAGAACCACACTGGCGCGACGTAGAAATCGAAGTGTTTCGGACGGTGGGTCTGGAGATGAACGAAGAAATGTGCAAACGAACTACTGGCCTGCCCACGGATGCCGTCGTTCGGTACTGGTATGAGCGCCGCCCGTGGACGGGTCGCAGCCTCGACGACATAACCGGCGACATTCTCGAAAAAGCGCATGAGCGCATCGGTCGGCTGGCGCAGCCCATGCCGGGCGTCCCGCAGATACTGGACCTGTTTCGTCAGCAGGGCATCCGGATGGCCGTGGCGTCGGCCTCGCCCATGAACCTTATCGAAACCGTGCTTGACCGGCTTCGCATCCGACACTACTTTGATCGGTATCATTCAGCTACGCTCGAAAAACGCAACAAACCCCACCCGGATGTGTATCTGGGCACGGCCCGTCAGTTAGACGTGGAGCCGGGAAGATGTCTCGCTTTCGAAGATTCGGGCAACGGCCTCAAATCGGCCCATGCTGCCGGGATGCTGACCGTGGCCGTCCCCGCCGATTATGAATATGAAGACTTGAAATTTGCCGTTGCTACCATAAAGATTCCATCACTGACTGCTTTTACGCTGGGAACTCTTAACGAACTGACCAGCAAAACCGTACCCGCTAACGCATACCCAAACTTATGAAACTGAGAATCTACCAACTGGATGCCTTTACCGACCGCCTGTTCGGCGGGAACCCGGCTGCCATCTGCCCCCTGACCGAATGGCTGCCCGACGAAACTATGCAGAATATCGCCTGCGAGAATAATCTTTCCGAAACGGCTTTTTATGTTCCGGTCGAACGGCCCGACGGTACGCCCGGCTTCCACATCCGCTGGTTCACGCCCAATATAGAGGTCGACCTGTGCGGCCATGCCACGCTGGCGACGGCATACGTAATTTTCAATCTCGAAAAAACGGCTGCCAGCGACGTTATCGAACTCGATTCCCGCAGCGGCATTTTGAAAGTACGGCGCGACGGCGACTGGTTTGTGCTGGATTTTCCGGTCGATACCATCCAGAAAACCGTTCAGCCGCCCGCACTCACGGCCAGCCTGAACATCAAGCCGCAGGAAATTTATAAAGGCAAATCCGACTACCTGCTGGTCTACGAAAACCAGACCGACGTGCTGGGGCTGGAACCCGACATGCGGGAGTTGATTACCGTTCCGGCCCGTGGGGTAATTGCCACCGCTCCCGGCGACGACGTGGATTTTGTCTCGCGGTTTTTCGGGCCGCAGTCGGGCATCGATGAAGATCCCGTTACCGGTTCGGCGCATACGACTCTGGCGGCTTTCTGGGCCGGACGACTCGGAAAAACGGAGTTCACCGCCCGGCAGGTTTCCTCCCGCGAAGGATATCTGAAATGCAGGCTGCTGGGCGACCGCGTCGAGATTGCCGGACAGGTTCGGCTATACATGACGGGCGAAATTGTCGTGGAATAAGACAGGATATTACCGTTTCAGAAAGCGCTTCAACCCTTTCCGGATACGCCTCGCCATGCCTTCGCGGTAGCGTTCGGAGATGGCAAGGGTCTCGTCGTCGGGGTTGCTCAGGAATGGCCCTTCCACCAGCACATTCGGATAGTCGGTGGGGGCGTTGAAGAAAAAGTTGAAACCGCCCACGTTGCCGAATTCATGCGGGTCAAGTCGGCGCAGTTCTGTTAGAATTGCCTGACTCAGAGGCCGAAAGCCCAGGTGTTTGTAATACGTGCTGACGCCCCGCGCCTGCCGATTGCCCGATGAATTGAAGTGAATGCTTACCAGTAAATCCGGCAGAACCTTCCGCATGGCCCGGATTCGGTCGGTGGGGCCGATGCTGGTGTCGCGGTCGCGGGTCATCAGCACACGGGCACCGCTGCGTTCGAGCCGACGGCGGAGACGCCGGGCTACGTCGAGGGTCAGGTCTTTTTCCAACTGTCCCGAATCCCGCCCTCTGGCCCCCGGATTGCTGCCCCCGTGACCGGCATCGATGGCAATGGTCAGGCCCCGCAGGCGGCGTTTGGTGGGCGGTCGCCGAACCCGAATCATCAGGCCATTATTGACGTAATAGATGGAATGTCCCCAAAACGTACTGTGGTTCAGTTCGATATACACCCGAAACACCTCATCCGACACCTGCTCATACCACACGTTCCGGATTTCTTTTGCCGACGATAACTGCGTGAGCCAGTTAGAGTTAGAAGCAGCGCCGAATATGTCTACCACAATCCGGCCCGGACTGATTTGCTGCTGGCTGGCGTAGGGGAGCCGGGCGGGCAGGGCCACGCTGACATAATCGTAACGTTCGTCGCCCCACACGCGCCATGATCCGGTTACGACGTTGGTCGGGAAGGAGCGAAGGGAATCGACAATAATCTGACTGACAGGAACGTAGGCCGTATGGTCAGGGGCGAGCCGAACCCGCCAGTGCGTATCGGTCCGGCCCGACAGGTTGAGTACTACCCCCGAATCGAGCGTTTCGAGGCGGGTGCCGCCGAGCCGGTCGGTACCCAAACTATAGTAAAGCGGCGTCAGGGCATCACGCGTGCGGCCAACCAGAACGGTGTCCCTGATTTGGGCAGAAAGGGTGACGGGAAGAAAAAGAAGTGCTGTTATAAAAAAACGCATTGGAGAATTTACAGTATCGATAATGAAAATTTTCACTTAGTTTTGTGACTAAATTCCTTGTTGCTATGGCATCATCTGTTTCTTCTGCTTTACCAGGTCGCTTTTCGCCGTTTAACGTTGTCAACAACTCACGGCAGGGCATATTGCGTTCACAGGTGGACGAGGTTGCAGCTCTCGTTGGATTAACCGACAAGGAAATGGCATATGCTCTCAACATGACGCCAAGGAATCTGCACCGGCTCAGGAACGATCAGCGTTTCGGAACGGATGCCTCCGAGCGATTGCTTCTACTCAAAAATCTGCTGCTACACGCTTTAGACACTTTCGAAGGTCGAAAGGCAACTGTTCTGCAATGGCTTCGGACGCCCATCCGGGAATTGGCTAATCAGACGCCGCTTCAATTACTGGATACGGTGACGGGCTTTACACTGGTCGACGACGTGCTTGGTCGACTAGATTACGGTTTGCCTGCCTGACAATGCCTGTTTTTTACCGCATTATCCGGGACAAATACCGTCATGAGCCATTGTCGGTCGAAGGCAGTCGCTTGTTTGGTGGTCGCTGGAACCCAAAAGGAACCGCTGTTCTCTACACCACGTCAACGCCCGAACTGGGGTTAGTCGAGACACTGGCCCACGCCCCGGCGGTTCGTTATGAAGAACTGCCAGTATACTGGGTTTTCTCTCTTAGTGTTCCTAACGACATTCGTTACTACAAACGGGACGAACTGCCTGATTACTGGCAGGACGAAACCTACGAACGAACGCAGGGATGGCTGAAGGACTGGCTGCTCAAGCCCGACTGCCTCGGTATTGCCGTTCCGTCGGTGCTGGTTCCACTTTCCTGCAACGTTATTCTTCATCCGGCGCATCCGCTTTTTGACCAGATTCAGATTGTCGGTCAGGAAGCCCAGCCTATCGACCGGCGACTTTGGCGGTTGCCGGATGTCTGAGATTGAAAAGGGATTTCCCCTCGTCACAGTCCCTCATCCACCGATGGCTTGCCGGGACCGTTGAGCAGCAGAAACCAACTGATCGCCAGAATTACCAGCGCCGGAAACGTGTCCATATACGAATCACCAATGGCTACGTGACCTATCAGAACCGCCAGCGTGAAGTTCACAATCAGCAACAGAGCGGCCAGCCGCGTCTGCCAGCCAATCAGAATCAGCACCGCCCCAATGACCTCCCCATACGCCGACAGGGCCGCACTCAGCATCGGAAACGGAAAACCCAGCGACTGCAGCCAGTCGGCATAGCCCGGCAGACCTTCCGACGGATGCAGGGCTGTGTGACCTGCTGCCGCAAACAGCCGGATACTGCATACCAGACGAAGCACAAACGGCGCATAGTCGCGGTAACGACCGAATGAAGCAAGAAATGTTCTCATACGGTTATCGGCATCCGAAGGTCAGACTTCCCCAGTAGCTTTGCCAGTCGGCGGGTTCCGGGTCGGCCTCCGACGTTTTTTCATACGGAACCATGTTTACCAGACTCACCATATTGCCGCCCGCCCGCAGCCGGAAGCGTACGCGTCCCCGGCTATCGCTGCGCTGTTTTTCGACAGTGAGTAGTCCCCGGCTGCTACGGTTCCAGTAGCGTACGAGCGCCCCCGCCAGTGGTTTCTGCTCAAACAAAATCTCGAACTCCGCCATCTGGCCGGGCCGCTGGGCGTACGGATTCTGAAGGGGCATGATTTCCAGCGGCATACCCGCGTTTTGGGCAAACGTCTGGTCGCGAGTGTCCCCTGCCTGAATGAGCGTTTTCACGCAGCGACGATAGTGTTCCCGGCCTTTTTTGCCGGTTTCGCCCCGCTGCTTTCGGGCGGCAATGGCATTGTCGAGACCGTCTTCCCGCAGGTAGGCAAGAAATTTGTCCCGGTCTAACTCGATAAATTTGTTGGTGTTCGCCAGAGCAACCAGGTGAGTTCCGGCAGAGGTCAGACGGAGTGTCTGGTTGGGCATCGCTTCGGTCTGAACCTCGCTCATCAGATCCGTTTCACCCGTCGCCGAGAAATGACGATACCGGGCGATACGGCTCTTTCGGGCTTCCCAGCGTTCGCCGTTGAAATTCTCTCCAACCAGTATGTTCAGAGATACGGCGGTTCCGGCTTTGACAAAAAAAGCTGCTGGCTGAATCCAGAATTCGTGCGCCAGGGCCGAAACGAAAAGTAACAGACTAACAAAAACAGAAAATAGAATACGTCTCATAAACGGCAGGATTGATCCGAAACAGGGAGGCAATTGAGCATGAAAAAATGACGCTTTACGTCGGTAATTCCAAAGGTAAAGTGAAAATCAACCGAAAGCATGACAAAAGTTATTTTGAATTATTCTAAACAAGCTATAGCTTTGTACCATCAATGATGAACGAATTATGATTCTGCTGGCTGAACAGTCGTTTGAAGGTGCGTTTTGTGCGACCGAATCCAAATCATTCGGCGATAACCCGTTTTTGGGAGAAACGTGCTGCGTTCTGAAAAAATGCTGCGAAAAATATAAGCGCAAGGGCAAACACTGCAAAAAGTGTCCGAAGAAGTAACTCGCTCCGTACTTCACTTCCGCTATGAGCTAATCGACGGTCCAATTCCTGGTCCTGCCCGGGAACCGCTCTGGCTGCTTTATGCCTCTATCTTTACGGATAAAACATCCGGCAATTTCTGGCCGGAAATCGACGAACAGGCCGCCCGGGATCTGCTCACACTGCTGGCGTGGGCCGATGACGAACTGGTAGGCTTCAAGATGGGATATATGCGTAAGCCCGGCCATTTCTATAGCTGGCTGGGCGGCGTTCGGGCCGATTTTCGCGGTCACGGTATCGCCTCTGAACTGATGCGCCGCCAGCATGACTGGTGTCAGCAGAATGGCTTTCGGGCCGTGCGCACCCATACCCGCAATCAGTGGCGCGACATGCTGATTCTGAACCTCCGTCACGGCTTCGACATTATCGGAACGTTTCTGAACGAAGAGGGAACGGTCAATATCATGCTCGAAAAGCAGTTCTCCCGCCCTGACTCCGCCGTTATAGGCCCCTAAATCCCCTGAAGGGGACTTCGCTCCGCTACACGCCATGATCCAGAATTAGCGAAGCCAAGTCCCGCAGCGGCGGCCGCCCTTCAGGGGATTTAGGGGCTTTTAATTGCGGAGCCAAGTCCCGCTCCAGCGGGTGGCGTACGCCCCGTGGCCGTCCTTTAGGGGATTAAGGGGCAAAATTGGTAGTTCAGCAGCCAAGTCCCCTTCAGGGGATTTAGGGGCAAAAGTGCCATGCCCCGCTGGAGCGGGGAACCCCGCCGACCGTTTCAGCGTACTGTTGCTGTATGCATCTGTATCTCCATATTCCGTTCTGCAAACAGGCCTGTCATTACTGCGACTTCCATTTCAGCACTCACCTGGGCGGAAAGACAGCGATGGTAGATGCCCTGTGCCGGGAGATTGCCATGCAGCGGAATTATCTGAAAACGAATAGACTCGAAACCATTTATTTCGGCGGCGGCACACCTTCATTGCTGACCGATGCGGAGTTAGGCCAGCTTTTTGAAATGATTCACCGCCATTTCACTGTCGATGCCGACGCGGAAATCACGCTCGAAGCCAATCCCGACGACCTGACGCCTGCCCGACTGGCCGGACTGAAATCGTTTGTTAACCGGCTGAGCATCGGCATTCAGACCTTCCACGAGCCGCATCTGCGATTTATGAACCGGGCGCATTCGGCCACGGAAGCCCTTCAATGCGTCCGGCTGGCGCAGGATGCCGGGTTCAGCAACCTGACTATCGACCTGATTTATGGCATTCAGAACCCGGATTCTTCGCAGAACGACCATCGTATCTGGCAGCAGGATCTGGAACAGGCGATTGGACTGGACGTTCCCCATATTTCGTCGTACTGCCTGACCATCGAACCCCGAACCGTTTTCGGGCATCGGGTGAAAAAAGGAACGCTGCAAACGCCCGACGATGCCTTCGGGGCCGAGGAGTTCATGATGCTGGTGCAGACGCTCACCCATCACGGCTACGAACAGTACGAAATCTCGAACTTTGCCCGGCCCGGCCACGAAGCCCGCCACAACAGCAGCTACTGGAAGCGGCGCCCGTATCTGGGCGTTGGGCCGAGCGCTCACTCGTATGACGGCCATAGCCGACACTTTAACGCAGCCAGCAATGCACAGTACGTCCGGGCCATTCAGCGGGGTGAACTGCCCTGCACGCGGGAGACGCTGAGTTCGTCGGATCAGGTGAATGAATACCTGCTGACGGGGCTTCGCACGAAATGGGGCTGTCGGATCGGCGATCTGAATGAACTGATGCAGGGCGATTTCCTCAGGAAGCAGCAGACCGAACTGACCGACCTGACCCGCCGGGGATGGCTCACCCTGACGCCGGATCGCCTGCTGCTGACCGAAGCCGGAAAACTCTTTGCCGACCGCGTGGCCGCCGAACTCTTTGTGTAGCAGTACCACAGATAAGAAGCCGTTCAAATTTTCGTTAATGGCATACTTCCTCATGCCTTTTTTTGCCATTTTCGCAGCCAAACGATTTCCTCCATGCCTACGAATCGGCCCGTCAACACCTTCCGGAACGTGCCCCGTTCTGCTCCCGCCCGCCGATCGGACAGTCGCTCCGGGGCGTCGAACCGCCTGCGGACCTTTGTGCAGCGGCAGCCCCTGCTGAAGCGGCTTGCCCGGTTCGTGCTGAAACTGGCCCTGTATGCCTTTCTGTTCTCGGTGGGCTGGGTAATCGTGCTCAAATTCGTTCCCATCTGGTATACACCCCTTATCATTTCCCGCAAAGTGGACGCGGCCCTGGAGGGAAATTCCATGAATGTGCATAAAACCTGGACGCCGTACGATGACATTTCCAAAGAAGCGGCGCTGGCCGTGGTGGCCTCCGAAGACCAGGCCTTTCCGTATCACTGGGGATTCGATTTTGATGAAATTCAGGATGCCATTCGGGAGAATCAGCGCCGGAAGCGCCCACGGGGAGCCAGCACCATTACGCAGCAGGTAGCCAAAAACGTGTTTTTATGGAATGGACGTAGCTATCTCAGAAAAGGTCTGGAAGTGTATTTTACATTGATGATTGAACTAATCTGGGGCAAGAAACGAATTCTGGAGGTTTATCTGAACGTCGCCGAAACGGGGCCGATGACCTTCGGTGTCGAGGCAGCCTCCCGGCGCTATTATGGTCATTCGGCCAGAACGCTGTCCCGGGCCGAAGCCGCCCGAATTGCCGCCGTGCTCCCCAACCCCCGTTTATTCTCCATTGCGAGGCCCTCCAGTTACATTCAGCGGCGGAGCCGTCAGATCAGCCGCCAGATGCGGGCGCTCGGCGGACAGGCGTATATCCGTAAACTCTGACGCAGAATCACCGGGTTTTGTCATCCTTCCGGGCATCCTGCCTCTTCTCGTTTCCGGAAGTCTTAAGGGGTTGTATTATTTTAATATTGTTTTAATCGCTGATGCTTACTTTTATGCGCTATCCGGTGTCGTTTAGACCGGGGAGTGAATCAAATGCAGGCAGACATGCTGATGAATATAGTACCCACAAATACGATGGCGACTTCCTTTCAACGAAAAACCTGTGTGGTTGTCGTAGACGACGATGATGATGACCGGCTATTCATCACGCAGGCATTTCAGAATGTGGGCAGTCAGCACAAAATGATGATTTTTGAAGATGGCGAACAGTTTCTGCATTGCCTGATAAATGGCGATCATCTCAACGAAGAGTCCTGTAGGCTTGGACTTATCATACTGGATGTCAACATGCACAAAATCGATGGAATTGAACTGCTGCGGATGATAAAAAGCAATCCGGGGCTGAAACATATTCCCACCGTAATGCTGTCGACCTCGATAGAAGAGGATGTCGTGCAGGCGGCTTATCATAGCGGGGCAAACAGCTACCTGAAAAAACCCAGCCTGATGAATGATTATAACCATCTGGCGATCAGTATGCAGACCTGCTATCTGAACGTTCCCTGCGTAAAATGCTCTGATGTAGCGTAACCCCGTAACCCGGAAAGATTTTCCGGGCCTGCCGCAGGCAGAATTATCTTGTGGTCCGCACATACCCGGAAAATCTTTCCGGGTTACTGCAATTCCACTGACGGATCCCAGAAACGTTTTTCAAACTCCTGAATCTGATCATTCTGCACCATCACGCCTTCCGCTTCCAGCAATTCCTGCATTACCGTCGGGCCGCCGAAGAAGTGCTTTCCCGATAAGACGCCCACCCGATTGACCACGCGGTGGGCTGGTACGTCGCGTCCGTGAGCCGCATTCATGGCCCATCCGACCATTCGTGCCCCGGCCCGCAGGCTCAGGTAACGCGCAATGGCGCCGTAGGTGGTTACGCGTCCAGCCGGAATCAGCCGGACGACCTGATAGACATCCTCAAAATAGTCCTGTGACATAAGGGAACAAAAAAGCGGGGTTTTGCCCCGCCAAACTTTATTTCTGTTCGATTTCCTTTTCCAGTTCGGCATACCAGGCGGCGCCGTAGGCCCGGATGAGCGGCTCCTTCAGGAATTTATATACCGGGACGCCCAGTTCCTTCCCTAAATCGCAGGCCGGGCTGCAAATGGGCCAGCGGTCGTAGTTCAGGGCCTCATACTGCTCATATCGGGTCACCCGAATGGGGTACAGATGACAGGAAATGGGTTTTTTGAAATCGACGACGCCATCGTTATAAGCCTGCTCGATGCCGCATTTCAGCGTACCCCGCTCGTCGTACAAGGCGTATACGCACTCCCGGTTGCCAATCGTCGGCGTAACGTAATCGCCTTCCCAGTCCTGCACATAACACCCCTGCTGCTCGATGACGGCAACGGCCTCCGGCGTCAGATAGGGCTTGATTTTTGGGTAAATCCGGTCCAGAATGGGCAGCTCCGATGCTTCGAGCGGAGCGCCCATGTCGCCTTCGACACAGCAGGCTCCTTTACACTTTTCGAGGTTACAGACAAAAAACTTGTCGGCTACGTCGTCGCTGATAACCGTATTTTCAATGAGAATCATTTCTTAATTAACCTTAATAATTTTCAGGCGCTGGCCCTCTTTAACGCCGCCGTCGGCGAGTTCGTTCCAGCCTTTAAGCTGATCGACGCTCACTCCATACTGCTTCGAAATCCGGAAAGCGGTCTCACCTTTCTGCACCGTATGGTAGATAATCTCCTCCGACACATCAGCAGACTGACCCGTACTGACCGATGCTCGGCTGGGTTTCACCGTCATGGGTTCATTGGCCGACCGGGGAGCCGTCGACGCGTTCCGGATGGTCAGTTTCTGACCCACGGCCAGTTTGTCATTCAGTGAGACATTATTCCAGGCCAGCAAATCATTGATGCTGACGCCGTAGAGCCTGGAGATACTGTAGTAGGTCTGGCCTGACTCCACCACGTGACGGGTGTTTGTGCCCGTCGTTGCCGGGCGGCTTTCCGGAGCCGGTTTCGTTTCGGTGGGAGTGACCGACGATTTGGGCAGAACCGTCGGCGTCATCGGTTTGTTGGCGGCCACCGACGGGCGGGGCGTAACCGGAGCCGGGGCGGGTGCGTCGTCTTCTTCGCGGGTCTCCAGCGTGGAAGAAGCGCGGGCGGTCTGTATGGGAGCAGGCTCTTCGAGTACGGGCTGACGCGGACCTGCGTTCACCTGACGTTCCGCTGCTTTCGTCGGTGCGGGCTTTTCCGTGACCGGCTGGTGGCTGGCCGTCTGTCCCTCCGGACGGATGATAATCACCCGGCGCGAGTTGGCGGACGAGGTCATGGTCTGCTCGCCAGTGGTCGGGGAGGGTTGGCTGGCAGTCGTTTCGGCGGGAGTGACCGACGGTTTCGTCATCGGCGGAGCGGCGGGGCGATCTGCGGGTTTGCTGGTCTCCGGGGCCGGTTCCACTAGTTTGGGCGTATATAACTTACGTTCCGAAGCATTTCGGGGAATGTTGCTGCTGGCGGTACGTTCGGGCGTCGGGTTCGGGCGAACCGGCGTCTCAGCCAGAATCGGGCTGGCGGGCTGACTCACGGGTGCCGGGGCAGGCATCCGATTAATTTCGACGGGTTTGTTACGCGGACGGCGTTCGCTTAACCATAATACCCGGCCCACCACGAGACGGTCATTGCGGTTCATGCGGTTGAACTTGTAGAGACGTTTCTGACGAACGCCGTACATCTGCGACACTGTTCGCATCGATTCGCCCGCCTGGAGCGTGTGGTAAGGCGTTTCGGCCTTCCGCATTTTTTTGGACAGATAATACACTTCGCCCTCCTTGACCGGCGCACTTTCGTCCATATCGTTGTAGCGCAGGAAGCTGCTCAGACTGATTTTGGCTTTGCGGGCCAGCGTGGCTGCATTATCCCCCCGCTGCGCCTGAATGCCAGGCAGTCCATTGATCTCGTAGAGAACTACGTCAGGGCGGCTTTTGGCGTAATTGATGCGCCGCAGAACCGGAAAGCCGGTTTCCGAAAGCGTCCGGACGGGAGCCGACGTGCCGGGCCGGGCCGAGGCTACGACTTCGGGCGTGTTGGGGGCGGGTGCCTTCCGCTTCACGTCTGCTACGCGGTCATTGGCTACCGGCAGCGCCAGCACATACTCGCGGTCGTCGGGAATCTGGTCGCCCAGCACCCAGCGGTTATACTTGCGGACTTCATACTCGTCCAGCGACAGTTCACTGGCAACGTCGGCGATGTTTCGTCCGCTCACCGGGTAATGTACGAGCGCGAACGTACTGGTCGGGCGGTAGCCGGGCAGGGCGCTTTCCAGAGCTATTTTGTGCGCAAAAAAACGCAGAATATACCGGTCGGTGCGGTTGGTGAGCGTCACGTCGCCCGCGTTGGCCCACTCCGTCGGTACCAGTTTGCTGATGCCGCCCATACCCAAATAGTAGGAGTATAAGGCTGACACCCAGTTGGAATAGATGCCGTAGCTCTTTTTCAGATACCGGGCGGCTCCCTGCGTGGAGGCCACGATGCTTTTCCGCTCATCGACCTCCTCATCGACCCGCAGGCCGTGCATCTGGGCCGTCTCGCGTTTAAACTGCCAGTAACCTACCGCCGCCGAGGTCGAAACGGCATCAGGCGTCAGCGAACTCTCCTGAACGGCCAGATATTTGAAATCGGTTGGGACGCCTTCCTGTTGTAAGATAGACTCGATAAGAGGAGAATACAGCGTCACACGCTCCAGTTTGGCATCCCAGTATTTCCGGTTGGCCTGCACAAGCGCGTTGATGTCTTTCTGAATCAGGGCGCGGGCACCGTTGTCGAAGCGAACCGTAAGGTTGGCGAACTGGATCTGTTCGGGAACCTGCGGCAGCGTTTGCGCCCGCAGACCGGCAGCCGACAGCACGAAAAGGGCGAAATACAGAAGAGAGTGCTTGAACAGTACGTTTTTCATACAACCATTTACAGTTTATATAACATCATCAGGCCGTCACGAACCGGCAGTAATACGTGTTCCACGCGGGGGTCTTCGTGTACTTTTCGGTTGAAATCCAGCACCGCCTGCGTGTCTTTGTCGATTTTTTTGCCGGAAAAATCCTGAACGACTTTTCCGCTCCACAGCACGTTATCAGCCAAAATGATGCCACCCTGCCGCACTTTGTCGATAACCAGATCGAAATAAAGGCTATAATTCGCTTTATCGGCGTCGATAAACACCAGATCGAACACGTCGGGGAGTGTCGGAATCAGGTCGGGAGCGTTGCCGAGGCGGAAATCGATGCGGTCGGCCCAGGGTGACTGATTCCAGTACGACCGGGCCAGGGTTTCGAGTTCCTCGTTATTGTCGAGGGTAATCAACCGACCATCGTTTGTCAGTCCTTCGGCCAGGCAGAGCGCCGAATAGCCCGTATAGGTGCCAATTTCCAGAATACGGCGGGGGCGCAGCATCCGGGAGAACATCGCCAGCAACCGCCCCTGCAAATGCCCCGACAGCATCCGGGGCCGAAGTACGCGGGCGTGGGTGTCGCGGTTGAGCTGACGGAGCAGGTCGTTCTCCGGGCTGGTATGGGCTTCGACGTAGGCCTGTAGCTCGGCGGGCAAAAAATCCATGCAGACAGAACTTCTTTCGTTCAGAACGATAAAGTCGTATGGTTTTGGTAAAAATAAAGGAAAAAAGAGGCTTTGCCAGAAAATGCAGGAATAAAAACCAGTCAGGCTTTAGGGAAAACGCGGTAGGCTCCGATTGGCGAGCCACCAGTACAGCACCGGAATGACCGTCCAGGAGACCAGCACGCCCACACACATACCACCGATGACCGACAGCGCCAGCGGCTGCTGTAGCTCCGACCCCAGCCCGCCGCTGAACAGCACCGGCAGCAGACCCAGCACCGTCGTCAGAAACGTCATGATCTGCGATTTCAGCCGCCGCTGCCCCGCCGACCGGATGGCCTCCATCAGCGACATCGACCCCGCGCTTCGATTCATGGTATCGATTTTCAGGATGGAATCGTTGTCCAGCAGGCCAATCAGCACCACCATGCCGATCACCGACAGCACGTTCAGACTGCTGCCAAACAGATACAGCGACCAAATGGCCCCCGATAGACCCAGGCAGATAATTAACAGCACAATCAGCGGCTGCTGCAGCGACTCGAACTGGGCCGTCAGAATGCAGAAGAGCAGCGCCAGGGCCACGGCGACGATACCCAGCAGTTCGCCCAGGTAGACCCGGTCGCGGAAGAAGCGCCCCGACCAGGTTGGCAGCACACCTGTTTCGTTTTGCAGGATCGCATTCACCCGTTTCTGAATCGTCGGCGAAGTTTGATAATCCGTTTCAAAATCGAAGGGCAAGAACGGGCCTTCCTTATCGGCATACACCACCTTGTAGTCAGCGGAGGGCGAAACCTCAATCAGACTACGGAGCGGAACGGCCTGTTTTTGCCGGTTATAGACGAACGTATTCTGCCAGCCTGTTTGTAATTCGTTTCCCGCCAGCACCAGCGGAATGGCCCGCTGCTGGCCCTGTAGCTGGGTTACTTCGTTGTTGTTCAGCACCGTCTTCAGCGTCTGAATCACCGGTTCTTCGTCCACCTCATATAGCAGTAATTTGTCGGTCAGCAGTCGGATGCTCAGGCTCTTCTGCTGACCGATGGATTCGGTGGTCAAGCCGTTCTGCGCCAGTTTGCTCCTCAACCGGCTAATCAGGGCCGGATCGGGCGGCTGCTGCCCCTGGATGTTATGCAGTTTGAGCCGGAGGGGTGGTTCGCTGCTGCCAAACAATTGCTCGAATACGTTGCGGGCGGGACTGATTTCCACCACCGCGTCCGGGTGGCGGGTTGTCAGTTGCCGGGTCAGCGTCTGGGTAAGCCGTTCGTAGTCTGTCTCCGAATGCGTCCGCAGACTGAGCAGCGTCTGGTTTTCGGTTTGCTGTAGTTCCCGATTCAGCAGAAATTGCTGTTGGCCCATAAACGCACTCACGTAAACGGGCGCAGGCAGCATCGATTGCGTGAGTTGCTCCATCCGCCGTCGGTTTTCAGCCAGTGTCAGCGGCTCGTTCCAGTCGATGCGGGCTTCCAGTTCGGTGCGGCTCACGGCGGGCATTCCCCGTTTTTCGATGCGAATGCCCATCCAGACCGCTCCCGCCAGCAGAACGATCAGGCTGAAGACCAGCCCCCACCGGTAGCGGAAGGCGGCCGTAAACGTCGTATTATACGCCCCTTCGAGCCAGTGAGTTACCCGCGTGGGCGGTTGGTGGGCTTTTGTAGGCCGGTGTCGATAAATGAGGTAATACAGCACCGGCACCAGCGTGTACGAACACAGCAGCGATACGCCCAGCGCCAGCGAGACCGACACGGCCTGATCGAAAAACAGCGCCCCGGCCAGGCCGCTCAGCAGCAGCAGCGGCAGAAAAACCGCCGAATTGGTCAGCACCGACGTAAACAGGGGCCGGATAACCTCGTCGGCCCCGGTGACGCAGCTTTCTTCCACGCTCAGACCCGTTTCCCGCTTTTCCTCCACGTTTTCCAGAATGATGATGGCGCTGTCGATGATTTCGCCCATGCCCAGCACCAGCCCGGCCAGCGAGACGATGTTGATGGAAAGCCCCAGCAGAAAAAAGCCCAGGAAGGTGACGGCAATCGATACGGGAATCACCACACCGATGAGCATCGGCAGCCGCCAGTCGCGCATGAACAGAAAAATCATCGCGAAGGTCAGTAAAGCCCCCGTCAGCAGGTTGCTGATGAGGTTGCTGATGGACAGGTCGAGCAGTTCGGTCTGATCCTGACTGAGCGCGAATCGGAGTTGGGGGTAGTCTTTTTTGAATTGAATAAGCAGCTTGTCCAACTCCCGGCGCAGGTGCAGTAGCTGGGCATCGCTTTGTTTGATGATAGACAGACAGACGCCCCGTTGCCGGGCCTGACTCGTCCGGTTATCGCTGAACGTATAGAGGCCATTCAAAGGCCGTTCCCGAAGCGAGACACGGGCCAGTTCCCGAAGGGGAATCAGCCGCACGGGGGCTTCGGTGCGGCTCTCCTGGGCCGTCAGTACGTTGTCGGCAAAATAGCTTACGCGGGGATCGTTCTGCGCCGCACCTGACGCAGTCCGTCCGCCTACGGCAATGAGAATGTTCTCTACGTCGGGCACGGTTTGCAGCACCGACGAAAACCGGATGCTGTACTGATAGGCTCCCTCCCGAACGGTAAAATTACCCGGCTGCAGGTTTGCCCGCTGTAAGGTCTGGACCAACTGCTGCTGGGTCAGGCCCAGACTTGCCAGTTTGCCCGCGTCGGCCTGCACCACCACTTCGGGCTGCGCCAGGCCCGTGGCGTCGACGAGGGCCACGTCGGGTAGCTGCTCGATACGCCGTTTCAGTACGTTCTCGCAAAACTCACTCAGGGCCAGAAAATCCTCCCCGTAACCGGGGCCCGGCAGTACGTTCAGATTGAAGACCGGAATGTCGCCCGCGCCGACCTTGATGACTTTGGGCCGCTCCAGATCGCGGGGCAACCCGCCCAGAATGGCGTCGATTTTCTCGTTGGTTTCCAGGTAGGCGAGCCGGATGTTGGTGCCGTAGGCAAAGCGCAGCGTCAGCACCGACAGGCCGTTCTGCGTGGTGCTGCCAATGTCTTCCAGGTGCGCCACCTGCAGCAACTGGTTCCGCAGCGGCTGCTCGATGGTGCGCTGCAGTTCGCGGGCCGAAGCCGACGGATAGTTAACCTGCACCGTGATCTCTGGCACCGGAATGTCGGGCAGGAGCGATACGGGCAGCTTTCGGTAAGCAAAAATACCCAGAACGGCGAGCGCCAGCGTGACCACGCAAACGGCAATGGGCCGGTGGAGCAGGTAGCGGATCATGGCTGCTGACGGGTAACGGGCGCATCGTGGGCCAGGTTGAGATGGCCGCTGACAATGACCGGCTCACCGGCGTTGAGGCCCTCGCTGACGGCGACTTCGGTATCGTTTTCGTGGGCGATGGTTACGTAATGCCACTTTGCCAGCCCCTCTTCTTCCGTGAAAACCACCTTGCGCCCCGACCGTTCCACCACCGCCGCTTTGGGGATAATCAGTTGGTTCGGTATACGCCGTTCGATGAACACACGGGCGTTCATGCCCTCGAACAAATCCCCATCGGTCTGGTGGAGGCGAGCTTTGACCAGCACCAGCCCCTGAGCGTTGACGAACGGGTTCAGTTCGACCACCTGCCCGGCGTAACTGCGCCCGGGCAGGGCTACGGGCACCACCCGAACGGGCATCCCCGTGCGCACGGCGGATAGTTCGCTTTCCAGCACCGAAAACTCGACCAGCAGCCCCGCCCGGCTCAGCAGCGTACAGAACGGCTCAAAGGACGTGATAAAATTGAAGGGTTTGGCCGTCAGGTTGGCGACCACGCCCGCGTAAGGTGCCCGCAGAACGGTGTAATCGAGTTGCTGCCGGGCCTGCGCCAGGGCGGTCTGCGCCCGGAAATAACCGCTTTTGGTGAGCACGAAGGCCCGCACGTTCGGCTTGAGACTGGCTGTATCGAGTTCCTGTCCGCCGTATTCGGCAATCAGGCCGCGTAATTGAACCTTCGCTTCGGCGATCTGATCCTGGGCCAGCCGCAGGGCCATCTGCTGGTCGAGGTCGTCGAGGCAGGCCAGCGCTTGCCCGGCGGCCACCCGGCTACCGTTGCGCACGGCAATCTGCCGGATGGTGCCGCCGATGCGGAAGCTCAGCCGACTCTGGGCGGGTGCCCGCAACAGTCCGTTACTCATCGACCGCAGCATGAACGTGCCCCGCCGGACCGTCTGACAACGCACGGCGACCGCCCGCTCCGGAGCCGGGCGGTTCAGGGCCGTGCTGTCGGCTTCGGTGGCCGTAGACGTAGCCGACTGGCAGCCGGGCAATAGCCAGACAGTCAGTGAGATGAGCGGAATGAATACAGTCCAAGAAATTGAACGCATAAACTTTTTTAGTCATAAACAAGATAAGATTTATAAACATTCAATAGAGAGGAATTTAAGCAAGATTTTTTCGGCATCATAAGCAGGGTTGGTGTTAACCGATTGATTGAATTTTTTAATATTATTTTTATAAAATGGATTAAAAAGGACTTGCTTTATTTTATTTTCTATAGTAGTAACTGAATCATATTTTATAGAACCGGCAATGCCTAAATTGTAATAATCAACTTTTTTGGAATTACCATCAGGATCATTTAACTTCGATAAAGGATAAACCAAAATGGGTACTTCAAAATGTAACGATTCTTTAATCGAACCAAGCCCACCATGACTAATAAATGCATCTGAATATTTAAGTACAAACAATTGATCTACTTTATCAAATAAATAAATATTAGAATTATTATTATCAAAATCTTTCAAAATATCTTTATCTACAGAACAGATAAAATGCCAATCTAGATTATTCTTAGCAATTATTGAAATTTTCTTAAGAAAATTTAAAATTTTTTGTCTAAAAAAATTATTTAAACTACCCATTGCAAAATATATAATTTTATAATTATTATTTAATTTCAAAGAAAAAATTTTATTTAATTTTATATTTAATGGATCATTTATATCTGAATTAACTTTTATAATTGAGCCGCAATAATATTGATTATTACTGACATAATTTGGAGTATATTCTAGTTCTTCGGGAGCTAATATAAATTCATTTAGATTATCAAATGCAACATTGTAAAAATTATTATTTGATATTTTAAATTTTGCAGGTATTTCATTACGATTAAACATCTTTACAATCATAGAATGATTATCTCTGCCAAAATATTTAATAAAATCTATCAAACGTCTAAAATTTACATTAAAATAAACATGATTCCATTCAAGGTAAAGGTTTAATTTTGATCTACTACTACTAAAACTAGATATTGGTAAAGCATTTGGTCTTCTATATGTTGACAAAGTAGACTGAAAAAAGCAAATCTTAATTTGATTAATTTTACAATATTTATACAATATTATAAAATCGGTACTAGAGAACATGTCTATAACAACCACAGTGGGTGTTAAATCTTTTAAAAGCTTCATAATCCTCTCTTCTCTGTCTTTATACAGCCTATTAGTTATACGATCCATAAGACTATCTAAGTAAGCATCACTACTATTTTCAAAATTAACTCTGTTCTGATATTCAAGCCCGTAACCAAACGGCATTCCTCCTAACTCATAAGTTGAAAAACCATAATCAGAAACTAATTTAAAATATACATGTGGCACACAATATGTGACTTGGTAAGCCTGAGATAATATATCAAAAAATCCAAATGAGGATTTGATATGGCTTTCAAGGGAGTACGGAATTACGACTATCATATTATACTAAAATTTAAAAGTAATGATTAGTAGGAAAGCTAAACTTAAGAGATTATAACATCAAAAAAAGTATTTTAAAAATGTAAATTTGAATAAATTTCAGCGTAAATTTATTCAAATTTCTTAAAGAGAAAATTACATAAATAAATGGATAAAATTATCCAAAAAAAAGCACTAAACCATTTTACTGACTCATACGAATTGATGTTAATTAAAATAGGTCTAAAAATATCAAGAATTGTTCGATCTTCAATAGCTTTCCCTGGTAAACAGCTACCTAAAGGATATAATTGAAAAGGGTAATTAAAATTAATAGTCTGAGCTATAACCCTTTCAACTGCACCAAACCAAACTAGAAATAACATGATGGCTAAACCTGCTTTTTTAAAAAAAAGGCCAAAGAGCATAGCATATAACATAAAACCTGCTGACTGTATAGCTAAAACAATAAATAGAACAACGTCTTTAAATCTAATAGAAAAGAAAGAAGAAGACATTTCTAAATAACCAAAAATTAATGAATTTAAAAAGGCATTAAGTGTTATAAGGAAACTTAAAACAATAATTACTATAAATTTACTTAAAAATAAGTCAATTCGGTTCGAACCATTAATTAAGCGAAGCCGGTAAGTTTTATGTTCTAAATCTTGACACACTATGTATATAATAAATAAACTTAATATTTGAGCTGGCAATAGTTCTAAAACCCCTATTGTATTAAATACTGTTGGAAATGTAAACGCTTCTTCCAATAAAGTTTTAAAGCGATTGTTAGGATCATTCCTCTGTAAGTAAATAATAAACGGTAAACCAAAAGCGCATGTTAGCCATGTAATAGCAAATATTACACAAACAACAGATTTTGATAATATTAACCACTCAGTCCAGAGAAGCCATCTTAGTTTGCGCATAGTTCAATTCGAATCTTTTTATAATTAAAAGAAAAACATCTTCAAGAATAAGAGTATGTTCAACTACAGAATAACCTGAAGAAAGATTATTAATGATCCATTTGTCAACATCTTCAGCAGAGTATTTGCCATCAATCTCAACAATAGAATAATCCTTCTTTTGCAAATAAGATTTAAGAAATGGCATTTTCGATAACTTTTTAAAGAACCTTGATGAAGTGTTACCGCTCAATTTAAATACGGGACCCACAGAAGAGAATAAATCATTTATACTTCCAAAAAATAAGCTTATTCCTTGATATAAAATTAAAATTTTATTACAGGCTTGGCTAACTTCAGATAACATATGACTTGTAATAATGATTGAAACACCCATTGAGTTAATATGCCTGATAATATCACGAAGATCTGATACACCAGCAGGATCTAACCCATTAGTCGGCTCATCAAGAATTATTAATGGAGGATTCCCTAATAAAGAAGCTGCAATACCTAATCGCTGCTTCATACCTAAAGATAGTTGACTATATTTTTTATCAATAGCTTCATCTATCCCAACAATTTCGAGTAATGTATGACAATTCCAGTCAGAAATTTTCTTAATATGCGCAACTAATTTGATATTTTCTTTAACAGTTAAATGATCATAAAAAGTAGGGCTATCTATTAGAGTGCCGATATTAAAAGAATTTCTTTTTTTTATTAATCCTTCGTAGTTTGTTATTAAGTTACTAAGTATTGACAATAAAGTAGTCTTCCCACTTCCGTTTGGACCAATAATGCCTAAAATATCTCCATCATATAATTTAAATGAAATACCTTTTAATACATATTGCCCAGCAATTTTCCTTTTAATGTTTTCCACATCTAATAATGATTCTGAAACTGATGTTCTCATTGTTTTGATTGCGTTTTGGAATACTTATGAATTGTACTATTATATGTGCTGAACATTAAATACAAAGAAGCAAGCAATAAAAGTATATTTACCATAAAGTGTTCTTCTAAATTGATAAAATTAAAAATTCCTCCACATGAACATAATGAATCATCTGAAATGTATATCTTATAATAGGTATATATAGTAAAAAGTGCCATCATTAATGTCGAAAGTATTGATGCATAAAGTTTAAAATAACTAATAAAAAACATTATTGGTATAAGTAATTCTAAAAAAGGAATTATATATAAACCCCCTATTAAATTATTGTCATGAATTAAATCAATCTTATTGTATTTAAAATTCCACTCATCGAAGTTTAAGATTTTAGTAAGCCCGGTATATAAAAAAGTTACACACACAAGTGTACAACAAATTGTTTCAATAATGCGAGCTAGGCCTTTTAATATAACTTTAGCTTCTTTCATATCATAGGTTTATTTTATAAATACCAACATTGCTATCTTCATAAGCCACTATTAAATTATTATCTTTTTTCGCAATTTTAAATGGAATTTCTTCATCTTTAAATTTTGGTAATTCAAAACTTTTCAAATATTTGAATGTTTCTATGTTATATATATCTATGTAGAATGTATTATTCCTTAAACTATTCAAGCCTTTAGGTTGGGTTTTTGTTGTAAGGAGATACATATACTTCTCGTCCAAGGCACCAGATAGACACACCATATTCTTAGGTGCTAGGTGTACTTCTTTATTTTTTAAATACGCTTTGGGTATTGGTAACTGTCTTACATCTTTAATGACTGAAACGGAATCATTATTAGTATTTATTAGAAAAGATATGCCAGCATTATAACAATAGTATAAGATTTGACCTTTCGAATTTTTACAAAAATCACCTTCAAATATATAATCAGAATATGATAACGGTGCCTGCTTGGAGTCTAACCCAACCAAGCGATTTATATTTATTTCAGCACAAAACTCTTTCGATTTTATATTAAGTTTAGAAATGTGAAAATTCTTTGTCGTGAAATTTATTTTAGGTATATAAAAATTATCGTTACCATCTAATATTATATTATTGATTGTCATTAATTTATGATTTTCGATCATGGTATCATTAGATAGATTAAATTTTTTCACCATTTGCTTTGAATAATCATGCACCCAATAATATTTATTATCAGAAGTTTTTTCAAAATACCATAATGTGCCATTTTCCCAAGGAGCAGGACCTGACTTGCCATATTTTCTGATCAAATTTCCTTTTAAGTCGTATTGATATATTTGAAAATTAGGTGCGCTTGATATATATATATTATTTTTATCAGCCCATAACCTAACTATATATCCTAAATGATTGAAGCTCTTCAACAGTTTGAGATCTACTTTAGAATCGATTACTCTAAAATCATCTATTTTTTCCGTATATGTACACGAAAATAAAAAGGTAAGTACAAATAATATTATTCTCATATTTATGGTAAATTTATTTGCTTTTTCATCTACCTGCATCAAATTTTTAGATAAGCCTAAAATTTATATATGTAAATGGTCACTCTTGGCGACCATTTACATATATAAATTTTAGGCCAACCACCACTTTTCTGTTTGACCAGGTACATTGATACAGATTGTACCACATGCTCTTCCCCAGCCTTCGCAACAATAAAAACTATAACTTTGGGCATGAGCATCATTTTTAAGAGCTTCATGCGCTACACCACCCACGCCTGATACAAGCACAGACGCAATTGCCATGATTTTTTGTTTCCGGTTCATTACAATAATATTACTGGTGAATGATTGATTGATCTCTACAAATATAGAAGCAACGAACTTCCCTAAACAATGGGTAAACTTTCCCATTTTTATGGGTTACTCTACCCATTTTTCAAGTTCTTCCCGGTATTCTTGCGCAAATTGCATCAGGGCATGGTAGCCATAAAGCCCAAAACGCGTTCGAATATTCTCCTTGTGACGTTCTACCGTTTTTGGGCTGACAGACAGTTTTTCGGCGATTGCAGGGGAGGTCAGCCCTTGTAGGCACAACCAGAGAATTTCGGCTTCGCGGGCAGTAAGATAGTGTCCATTGAGTGATAGCCTGGCGGGGAATAACATGATAATTTGTTTATGATTTATGGTTGGTTTTGCCCAAACTTAATAAATGCCAGAAATATAATCCTAATAAAGTATTTGGTTTTTATGTAATTTTTTGTAGTAATTAAAGTAGTTATGTTAATAGGTAGATTGTTTTTTCGAAAATTTTCTGTTTAAGATTGTTCTCCCTTTCCGTAAGATCACCATAAATATATAAGTCTCTTTTGAAGCACTCCTACCAAATCCTCCTTCTCTTTGCCCTGCTCAGCCTGCTGGGCCTGGCCCTGCTGCCTTCGCTGTCGGTGCAGTTGGCCCCGTCGAAGGGAGGCCGGTCGATAACCGTTTCTTACACCTGGCGGGGAGCCGGTCCCGAAAGTATGGAGCGACAGGTGACGGCCCGGCTGGAAGGAGTGCTGGCAACGATGTCCGGGATAAAGAGGCTTCGGTCAGTGTCGGGCTACAACCGGGGCTACGTCACGCTCGAACTAGACCCTTCCGTCGATGCCGACGAAGCCCGCTTCGAGGTGGCGGCCCTGCTGCGGCAGGCCTACTCCAAACTCCCCCGCGAGGTCAGTTATCCGCAAATCAGCCTGAACACGCCCGACGAAGAAGCACAGACACAACCGCTGCTCACGCTCCAACTCAGCGGCCCGGCCTCACCCGGCGACCTGCAGCGCTATGCCGAAGAACAGTTAAAACCCCGGCTGGCGGCGGTCGCCGACGTGGGCCGCGTGGCCGTCTTCGGCGGTACCCGTCCGCAATGGTTTGTCGAGTATGACAGCGATGCCCTGGCAACCCTGCAACTCACCGAGACTGACCTGAGAGGGGCCATCGAGCGGCACTTCGACCGTCAGCCGCTGGGTCGGCTTCAACAGCCGGGCGGGCAAATGGTACGGGTGGGATTGCTATCTCCGGAGCAGGGCGGACCGTGGTACGAAAACATTCCGGTGGCGAACCGGGCGGGGCGGCTGGTCATGCTGCCCGATTTGGTGCAGGTGAGCCGACGGGAGCCGCCCGCCGATGAATTTTACCGCATCAACGGCAAAACGGCGGTCAATCTGGTGCTGTCGGCGACGGCGGGGGCCAATCAACTCACCGTTGCCGAGGCGCTGCGCCGACAAATTGCCGCCCTGCCACTGCCGCCCGGCTACCGGCTCGACGTCGCATACGACACGACGGACTTTATCCGCGAAAATCTACGGAAAATTGGTGTTCAGACGGGCGTGGCCGTACTGGTGCTGCTGCTGTTCGTGGCCCTGACCACCCGCAGTCGGCGCTACGTGGCGCTGATTTCGCTCAGCACGGTGGTGACGCTGCTGCTGTCGGCGCTGGCGTTCGCGGTTCTCGACGTTGAGATTCATCTTTACTCACTGGCGGCGCTGACCGTCTCGCTGGGCATCGTGATGGATAACGTCATCGTCATGATCGACCACTACCGGCGTCACCGCGACCTGACGGTGTTTACGGCCCTGCTGGGGGCTACGCTCACCACCTGCGCCGGGCTGGTGGTGGGGTGGTTTCTGCCGGAGGAAAACCGGCAGGCGCTTACCGATTTCGGCGGGGTGATGGTCATTACGTTGTTTGTGTCGCTGGGGGTGGCAATGGCGTTTGTTCCGGCGGTGATGGAGAGATGGGGGGAGAAAAGGAGGAGGGGGGAAAAGGAGGAAGGGGGGAAAGGAAAAAGGTGGTCAGTGACCGGGGTTCGGGCATATGGGCGGGTGCTGACGGGCCTGCTTCGGTTTCGGGGGGCGGCGCTGGGGGCGGCAGTGCTGCTGTTTGGCCTGCCGGTGTTCTGGCTGCCTCAGAAGCTGGAGGAGTCTAATCCGCTGGCAATCTGGTATAATCCGGTACTTGAAAGTGATTTTTACGTAGAAACGGTTCAGCCGGTGGTCAATAAATGGCTGGGCGGCACACTGCGGCTGTTTGTCAATTACGTCTACGAGGGTTCGTATCAGCAGGAGTCTGAACGGACAGCCCTATACGTCGTAGCCGAACTGCCTAACCAAAGCACACCGGAGCAGATGGACGCGGTGTTCCGGCGGTTCGAGAACCAGTTCAGTCAGTATGCCGAAATCGACAAGTTCATCACGCAGATCAACAGCGGTCAGGAGGGGGTGATGACGGTGTATTTTCGGGAGCCGCATGATATGAGTATTTTTCCTTATCAATTGAAGAACAAAGCCATTCTGCTTTCCACCGAAATGAGTGGCATCGAGTGGGACATTTTCGGCGTCGGTCAGGGGTTCAGCCAGAGCCTGAATGAGGAAGAGTCGCCGACGTTCAACGTGGAAATGTTTGGCTACAACTACCGGCAACTGGAAGAGCAGGCGCAGGTGCTGGCCCGGATGCTCGAAAAACACCCCCGCATTCAGACCGTCAACACCAACCGGAGTCCGGGCCTGTTTCAGCGGAAAAGCCTGTATGAATTTCACCTGCAAACCGACCCGCAGCACCTGGCACTACGCGGGGTGGGGGCTACGGCGTTCTACGAACGATTGAGCAACGACAACGCCCGTCCGCAGCCCGACGTCTATGCTTTTATGCAAAATGACTACGAAGCCATCACCATCCTGCCAACCCAAAGCCGCACAGCCGATGTCTGGGTGCTTCAGAATCACCCGCTTTCGTTAAGCGGAGCAACGGTCAAACTGGCACAGGCGGCCAAAGTGACCCGGCAGAAAGTGACGCCTGAAATCCATAAGGAGGATCAGCAGTATCGACGGCTGATCAGTTTCGAGTATTACGGCAGCTACCATTTTGGAGAGAAATTTCTCACTCAGACGCTGGACGAACTACGGCAGAAACTGCCCCTGGGCTACACGGCTAAAGCGGTGGATCGTTTCTGGTTTGGTGCCGACGAACGCACCCCTTACGAACTGATTGGGCTGGTCGTATTGCTGATTTACCTGATTTGCGCCGTTATTTTCGAGAATCTGTGGCAGCCGCTGGCGCTTATCGGACTGATTCCCTTGTCGTACATCGGCGTGTTTCTGGCCTTCTACTGGACCGACAGCAACTTCGATCAGGGCGGGTATGCCAGCTTTGTGCTGCTGGCCGGAAACGTGGTCTGCGCCGGAATTTTTATCATTGCCGAAATGAACCGACTGCGCAACCGGTTCGTCCACATTTCGGCTCGGCAGGCGTATCTGAAGGCATTTCGGCATAAGATTGGGCCGGTGCTGCTCACGGTTCTTTCGACGGTGGTGGGCATGGTGCCGTTTCTGCTTTATGAGCGGGAACCGTTCTGGTATGCACTCGGCGTAGGCACTATCGGCGGTTTGCTGATGTCGCTGCTGGCGATTGGCCTGTATCTGCCCCTGTTGCTGCTGCCCAACCGCCCAGGCAGACTTATTGACCGCCCGTGAGGGCTTCCCGTAACAGGGTCATATTCTGTTCCAGCAAGCGGGCTTCGAGTGAATAGGCCTGCGTGGAACCGTCGGCGTTTCGCTGAACCCAGAACGGTTCGCCCGCCTTAAACACCTCATAACTCAGATATTGGTATTTTAAATCCGTCAGATAGCTGAACGCCGGATTCTTCAATGCGCTCTTCAGCGCCAGAATCTCCGGCTGGCTGTGGCCCGACAGCACCACCGCCACCGGTTGGTTCACCGTTTGCTGTCGGTTCAGAAACGCGACCACTTTTGACAGACAACTGGAACAGCTATTCTGAGGCAGCACCACCACAACAGTATATTGACTCGTTGGCTGATTCGGGTACACCTGCGACAGATACTCGGTCAGGGAGGAGGTTTCCTGACGACAGGATGCCAGACAGTATAAGCAGAGCAGGGCGATTAAAGGCTTCATGATCAGACGTGTAAAGACCAGTACTGCGTTAAGAACGGCTGAAATTCTGCCGGAATGCGGCTGACCAGTTCGCTTATGTCACTTTGTCGGATATGATTTTGTAAATCCGTAACAGCGTCGGCGGCGTCCATTGAAAAATCCCGGATGCCGAAGGGCAGTTCGCCCGTCAGAAGCTGATAGAGCAGGCAGCCCAGCGACCAGTAATCCTGCGCCGGATGCAGCGCCTCCATCCGGGCCGTTGCCGCAGACATGTATTCCGGCGTACCCACCAGTAGCTCCGGAATGACCCCGACTGGGGCGGCCATTTCCAGGTCGCAGAGCGTCGCCTGCCAGTCATCATCGATTTGGGCAATCAGCACATTATCCGCCTTGATGTCGCGATGCACCCAGTTCTGAGCGTGGAGGTAGGAGATGGCTGCCCGCAATTGCTGATGAATCCGGTCTGCCTGCGGCAGGGGGAGCGGCAACGAAAACCCCGATAGCGGCCTTCCTTCCACGTAGTTCATGACCAGCACCAGCAGCGGCTGGGCATAGTCTGAACCTGGCGGCGGACTCAGATAAAACACGTTCAGCAGGGCGACCAGATGCGGATGCTGGAGGGCAGCGAGCGCCGGAAGATGGATGGGTTGTATCAGTGGGGAAGGGGCCATGACCTTGACGAAGACGGTTTGCTCCAGTCGGGCATCGAAGGCCCTGAACAGGGTGTAGAGATTGCTGCGCCCTAGGACCTCTGATTCGTTGAGCAGGAAATATTGCTCTTCAAACGCCTCGCTGCTGAGAAAGGAAATGTCGGGAGAAATCATGTCAGTGGCGCACCAGTTTATAGCAGGTAAACGACAGTTTATTTTCTTTCATTTCCGGATTTTCAGGATGGCTATCGGATAGATACAGGCCGTCTTCATTGATAAAAGTATTCAAAAAATAATGCTTGTTTTCAGGTAAAAGAATTTCGCCGATTTTATTGAGTTTTTCGTCCAGAATAATGATATAAACGGGTTTGAATAAACCTTTGTATAATGCATTGGATGATACAGGAAGTTTGCCATCTATGCCTGCCGTAGCAAAGCGATAATACACGTTTCGATATTTATCATAATAAACAGATTCGTATCCATCTTCATTAAAATAATACTTCTCTTCCTCGCCCGCGTGAGTAAAGGCAGAAACTTTACCAGAGAACTGGCTGCATTCTGCCGACACTTTTCCTGTGAATCGTTTGGATCGGTCATAGAGATAAAGGTTGGGGTCAGCGGGGAAAGAAACAACTATGTGTCCTTTATCATTTATGCAATACGAGCTTTGGGCGTGGTAAAAACCAAAATTGGTCTTATTCTGATAAAGCGGAGGATATTCGATAAAGTTGACATTCAGCTTCTCCGTTTTCAAATCATACGCAGCGCCCAATGGAATTCGGTAATACTGATTCGGTTGATTCTGATCCGCCAGCGGAGTTGTGCCCATAATGCATTCCTGATCGACAAAATCAAGCTGCCGGGCGGGTTCATTCTTCCACATCCGATCCAGCGAAGCCTCTTTCGCCAGATTGTAGACCCGATAGATGTCCCCCTGCCAGTTAAGAAGATATAACCGTTTGATATACATGGGTAGTAGCAGAATGGAGTCCCGGCTAATTACCTCCATGCCGACAATATGATTGACCGGGTACATCCCCTGTTTCTTCAACTGTATTCTGTGATATTCTTCTTTTTTCTTTACATCAAAAAACACCAGCGTATAATTCAATCGATTAAAATAAGTCAGCGTAGGAATACCATTCAGTAAACGATAGGAACAGCCCTCCGGAATGGTGTAATTGGGCGTAAGCGAATCCAGCGGAAACGTTAGTTTTCCCGAAGCCGTCAGCGTCGCTGTATAAGCCTCATTTTCCGTATGGCAACCGGAAAGCCAAAAGGAGCATGCCAGAAAAAATAAATATATATATAAATAAAGCCTCATAAGTTATTTTTGGAATATAACAACACACCCTGCCAATAAACGACTTTCGTTCATTGGCAGGGCGAATAAGTAAATGTTACTTTATTTTGGAGAAACCACGATGGTGGGCAGGCAATTACCACTACCGGGGCAGGTCCAGTTTACGGTATCCATGAACCGGTACGTGTTTTTGATGGCGATTGCCGTAGGTCGGGCTTCGGCCTCCGGAGCCGAAACGACAGAGGCTACACCCAGGGCTGTTGCAGCGAAAAGGCCCGCTGCCGAAATTTTAATTAAAGTTGACTTTTCCATATCGGTTAGAGAAAAAAGTGAGACCAGTGAAGGTCAGCACTTATTTTCTCAAAATCAAACTTATCCTCCGCTTTTAATTATACGGTCGATAGAGACAGGCCGCGTTTTTTCTCATTCGTCTCCCGGCAGAAACATCAGTGAACTCAGGAGTGATTCATCGAACATCTCATTTGCCAGATCCTGCAACTGAGGGGCCGTTACACTGCGGACTTCCGCAAAAATGTCCTCCAGCGAATCCACCTTATTCGTATCGAGCAGGCTCTTCGCCATCATCAGCATAAAGCTCTGGTTGCTCTCCTCCGACATCGCCAACTGGCCCATCAACTGTTCCTTCGTGTTGTGGAGCTGCAGGGGCGTGAGCGACTTCTCGCGCAACTGCCGCATCTCCCGCTGAATCTGGGCCACGGCCCGGTCGATGTTTTTCGGGTCGGTACCGAAATATATTCCCAGGAAACCCGTGTCCAGAAACGGCGTATAGCTGGCTTCGATGGAATAGACCAGACCGTATTTCTCCCGCAGATTCATGTTCAGCCGGGAGTTCATGCCCGGTCCGCCGAAGAGATTAACCAGCATGAAGAACGGCAGGCGGCGCGAGTCGGCCAGAGCGTAGGCGGGCCGACCCAGTGCGCACTGTGCCTGGGTGATGGGGCGTTCCATCGTCACGCGCTGCGGCTGGTAGCCGTTGGGAGCGAGGCGTTGCCGCTGCGAGGACTGCCGGGGCACGTCGCGGAGGTATTTTTCGGCAATCCGCTTCACCTTGCTGAACGGCCAGTTGCTGACCGAAGCGAAGATGATGCGTTCGGTATCCATGTTTTCGGCGATGAACTGCTGCAACTGCTCCCGGGTAAACGATCGCACCGTTTCGGGCGTACCCAGAATGTTGGTGCCAAGGGGATGCTCCCGAAACACCACGCCGTCGAAATCGTCCTGAAGGGCATCTTCAGGCGAATCGTAATACATCGCCATTTCTTCCAGGATGACGCTGCGTTCGCGCTCGATCTGCTTCTCCGGAAAGACGGAATGAAACGCAATGTCGCTCAGCAGTTCGACGGCCTTCTCAAAATGAATCCCCAGCAGCGAAGCGTGAAAGCAGACTTTTTCTTTCGTCGTGTAGGCATTCAGCTCACCGCCGACGGTTTCGAGCCGATTGATGATGTGGTGGGATTTACGCTTCTGCGTCCCTTTGAAGGCCATATGCTCCCAAAAGTGAGCCAGACCCTGCTGGTGGGGCTTTTCGTCGCGGCTGCCAATGTCGAGCATGATGCCGCAGTGCGCAATCTGAGTATGGTTAACCTGTTTATGAACAATCCTGATGCCGCTGGGCAGTGTATATAGCTCGTATTCTTCCATTTTCCTGTGTACCCCAGTCGGTTGTCGGGGCGTATTGACAAAAAATACCCGACTAGCCTGGTGGGGACAGTAGCGGGTATATTCGGAGAACTAAAATTACGCAGGGAATAGTTCTTGGACAAATACGCCGGACAACATGCGGACTTCCCGGCGCACAGCGGCCCCGCCGGGCCGCACACGAAACAATACTTTGCGGGAAACAGAAAAACAGGAACTTTGCAGCATGAGCAGCCCCACACGGTTACTGGTAATTCAGACGGCTTTTATTGGTGATGTTATTCTGGCAACGGCCCTGCTGGAGCATCTACACGCCCGTTTCCCCGAAACGGCGCTGGATATGCTGGTCCGGAAAGGCAACGAGGGGCTGCTCGAAGGCCATCCGTTTCTGAATGACCTTCTCGTCTGGGACAAACGGAACGGTAAATACAGCTCGCTCTGGAAACTGCTGAAGGTGGTTCGCCAGCGGCAGTACGACGTAATTGTCAATCTGCAGCGATTTGGCGCTACGGGCCTGCTGACGGCCCTCTCGCAGGCCTCTGTTACTGCCGGCTTCGACAAAAATCCTTTTTCCCGTTTCTACACCTATCGCACCGAACACCGCATCCTGCCGGGCATTCACGAAGTGGACCGAAACGCCGAGGTGGTTCGCTGGCTGACCAAGCCAAATCCGTCGGAACATCGTCCCAAACTCTACCCGTCCCGACATGATTACCAGCAGATCGAAGCTTACAAAATCGGGCCTTACGTGTGCGTAGCGCCTACGTCGGTGTGGTTTACCAAACAATATCCGGCAGAACGCTGGGTTGTGTTTTTACAGCAGATTCCTTCCGATTATACCGTCTATCTGCTGGGCGCACCCTCCGATGCCAGAGCCTGCGAACAGATACGGAATGCTACCGGACGGGCCAACGTCGTCAATCTGGCCGGAAAACTATCCCTGCTGGCTTCAGCGGCGCTGATGGAAGGGGCGGTCATGAATTACGTCAACGATTCGGCTCCGCTGCATCTGGCCTCGGCCATGAATGCGCCCACGGCGGCGGTTTTCTGTTCTACCGTCCCGCAGTTCGGATTTGGCCCGCTGGCCGATGACGCTCATCTTATCGAACTGGACGAACCCCTGGAGTGTCGGCCCTGTAGCCTGCATGGACGCCGGAAGTGCCCGCTGGGCCATTTTCAGTGCGCCCACGGCATCCGCACGGAGCAACTGCTGACGGTGCTGGAAACTCGCCCGTCGGGGCGGGTGTGAGGAGGCACTAAACTCATTCCGTTAAATCGTCGTTACATTCTTTGGAAATATGCCAAATGGCATGTAACTTCCTGCCAAATGGAAAAGTCGGAGAAAGTAAAAAGAGTTAAACGCTCGGTTAAACCTACAAAGCAGGTAGCAGTCTCTTCGGGATTGGGTGTTGGAATATCTGTTCGTTCTGACTCACCAAAATTTGCCGGGAAAGAAAGTAAGCGAGTGCAGACGAAGGCTAACCAGGATGCTGCTACTGGTCTGAACACTAACGATATACCTAACTGGTCGCCACCCCGGAGCGAGTGGGCCATCATCCGGGAAGCCAGTGAAGGCGTCAACGGTTCCCGTATCAACGAAGTGGCTGCAATGGTGGATTTGACCCGAACGGAACTGGCACCCATTCTCCAGGTATCGGAGCGGACGCTGGCCCGCATTCGTCCCGACGACCGGCTGGACACCGCTCTGGCCGAACGCGTATTGCTGCTGGAAAACGTACTGAAGTACGGTTACGCGAATGCATTTTCATCAAATTCCGAGGCGTTCAAAACCTGGTTACGGACTCCTCTATCTTCGTTTAATAGTTCGCCTGTCACATTGATGCACAGTACGCTGGGCTTTAATCTCGTTATGGAAAAGCTCGGCCAAATCACGTTTTCCCTTTATTGAAAACGCTGTGCAGGTCTATCGATTTATTGCCGAACGATTTCGGGCGGAACCTCTTTCGGCCAAAGGGGCTATGTTATACGCCGCCCGCTGGCACTACGCTGGTAAACCCATTCTGTATTGCTCGACAACGCCTGAACTGGCTTTGCTGGAAAAAATGGCGCATTTGCCCAACGTTCCAATCGAACAGCAGGAACCATTGGTTCTGCTCACTATTGATATCCCCTTCGAAGACAAGCTGTTTCTGAAAAAATATGGAGCGTCAGACCTCCCCGTCGGCTGGAATAACCTGACCGACCAGACCATTAGCCGGGAGTTTCTGCGCCCCTGGACCGAGCGACCCGATACGCTGGCCGTCGCCGTTCCTTCGGTTATCGTGCCCATGTCCTATAATGTGCTGCTTCATGCGTACCATCCAATGGGTCAGCAAGTTCGGTGTCTGAAGATCGAGCCATTTCCTGTCGACGGGCGATTTCTGGCGAAAAAGCAAGCTTGAGAGGTTAGTTTCCAACACTCGGTGCGCACGGGTGTTTACTGTTCACATCAACCTGCCAACTGATATGATGACGATGCCCGAAATGCTGGGGCTGATTTATAAGCGCCTCCACGCCTGGGCCGAGACGGTCGTGCGCAACATTCCCAACCTGATTGTGGCCGTTCTGACCGTGCTGCTGTTCAGTTTGCTGGCCCGGCTGGTGCGGCGTGTGCTGACGCAGGCGATGGGGCGGGTGAGCGATAATCCGGCGCTGGTCAACCTGACAGGTACGGTGGTGATGCTCATCGTCAATGCCGTCGGGTTGTTTTTTGCGCTCGGCGTTCTGGGTCTCGACAAAACGGTTACTTCGCTGCTGGCCGGGGCGGGCATCATTGCCCTGGCTGTCGGGTTTGCCTTTCAGGACCTGACGACCAACTTCGTATCGGGGGCCATGATTGCCTTCGCCCGGCCCATTCAGGTAGGCGACGTAGTGGAAACCAACGGCTTTACGGGGCGGGTGGTCAATATCAAACTGCGATCCATTGTGCTGGACAATTTTCAGGGGCAGTTCATCGAAATACCGACTAAAGACGTGTTTCAGAAACCGATGACCAATTTCTCGCGCATGGGCACCCGGCGGCTGGAGGTAGTCTGTGGTGTTTCCTACGCCGACGATCTGGATAAAGCCCAGCAACTGGCCGTGCAAACGGTGCAGGCGCTGCCGTTTGTGCGCCCCGACAGGCCGGTGGAAGTGCATTACCGCAATTTTACGCTCGACATGGTGCAGTTTGTGGTCTGGTTCTGGATTGATCAGCCCCAGATAAACCCTGCCCTGGCGACCAGCGAAGTCATTAAAGCGATCAAAAAAACTTTCGACCAGAACGACCTGCTGATTCCATTCGTCCCACACACGTTTGATTTGAAAAACCGGGCGAGAGAAGAAAGAAAGCGTTGAAACGGCCTGGAAATCATGGTTTGCTGTTTTGCGATGCCATGACGAACACAATACTATCCAAAAATTTGCTACATTTAGCCGAGAATAGATTGACTATGAATTTGACACCCGAACAGCGTCTGAACCAGATTGAGCCATTGCTGGCTGAACAGACTGCCCAACTCGATCTGCACACGGCCCAGCTTCGACGCATTACCACTGGTATTCAAACCTTAACGGAGGCTGTCGTTACTCAAAGCGATAACATCACGTTCCTGCTTCAGAAGACAGAGAACCTCGAAACCAGAATCGACCGGCTTGAGGATAAAGTGGACAAACTGGAAGGCCGGTTTGATAAACTAGAAGGTCGGTTTGATAAACTGGAAGGCCAGTTTGACAAACTGGAAGGGCGGTTTGACAAACTGGAAGGGCGGTTTGACAAACTGGAAGAAGGTCAGCAGGAAATGAAACAGGTTCAGGCTCAACAGGGTGAAATGCTGACGACTATTCTGAACATATTGCAGAAGCGGTCGGACAACTAACTGCTCCAACTTACTTTCTGTTGAGGAATAAAACAGGGCGTAATCAGATTACGCCCTGTTTTATTCAGGGCCGAATCACCGTCCCGTCTTTCTTCCGCGTCGAACCCCACGAATAATCAAAATTCGCTCCTTCGGGGAAAGGGAAACGGGCCGCCAGCTTCTCGTTGATCTCAACGCCGTGGCCGGGCTTCTCCTGCGCATACATGTAGCCATTGCGGGTTTCGGGGCAGCCGGGAAACACCTCCCGCGTTTCGGGCGGAAACACGTAGCCTTCGTGAATGCCAAAATTATAACTCGCCAGTTCGAGGGCGAGCTGGGCGGCATGAGCCACGGGCGAGGCATCGCCGGGGCCGTGCCAGGCCGTTTTTACCCCGAAAAACTCCGATAACGCCTGCACTTTCCGGGCCGGGCTGAGCCCGCCGATCTGCGAAATGTGAATCCGGATGTAGTCGATGAGCCGATCCCTGATGAGCGGTACGTATTCGTGCTGCGTATTGAAGAGTTCGCCCATCGCCAGCGGAACGGTCGTCTGCTGCCGCAGCAGCCGGAAATGGTCATTGTCTTCCGGCGGGAACGGATCTTCGATAAAAAACGGATTATACGGCTCCAGGGCTTTGCAGAGCTGAACTCCCTGATTCAGACTTACCCGCTCGTGAATGTCGTGCAGCAGTTCGACGTCGTTGCCCAGCTTCACCCGCAGGTGTTCGAACAGTTTCGGGATGGATTTAACGTAAGCGTTCGGGTCGAAAACGAGCTTCGGATTGGTCGGTCCGGCAACCTCGGAGGCGCTGGCATTGACCGAACTGGCGGGCGTTCCCGTGGCTCCCCGTGCGCCATAGACCGCGTTGTTGGGCAGACCCATCTGCACCCGGACGTGTCGGTAGCCTTTTTCCATTGCCGCCCTCGCCGACTCTTCTACCTGCTCCGGACTGCTGCCCTGGGCGTGGAAATACAGATCGGCCCCGGCCCGGCATTTGCCGCCCAGAAGCTGATACAGCGGCATGTTGGCCCGTTTGGCCTTGATGTCCCAGAGGGCAATGTCGACCCCGCTCATGGCGTTGAACAGCACGGGTCCGTTGCGCCAGTAGGAACTCACGTAGGACGACTGCCAGATGTCTTCAATTTCGTCCACGTTGCGGCCCATCAAAAACGGTCTGAGGTATTTGTCGATGGCGGTTTGCACCACATAGGCCCGCTGGGTGAAGGTAGCGCAGCCCAGCCCGTACAGCCCCGGTTCGCTGGTCTCGACCTTCACCACGACGAGCCGGATGCCGTTGGGCGAGGTCAGGATGGTTTTGATGTCGGTGATTTTCAGGGCGGGCAGCCCATTGAGTGATTGGGGCTTGGGCTGGGCCAGGGTTTCGGCCAGCGGCAGCGAAGCCGACAGACCGGTGGCCGTAGCGGCGGTCAGGCGGCGGAGGAGATTTCGGCGGTTCATTTCGGGGTCAGGGTCAATGGTTTAGTTACTGTAAAAGCAAATGGGCGTATCAACTTAATCGCGCAAAACAAAAAAGCCGCCCCCGAAGTCAGGAGCGGCTTTCTCAGCGAGTAGGTAAGTTAGGTTTTACGGTATTGTTCGATAATCTTGTAGAGTGCTTTCTGTTTCTCCAGTTCCGGGAAAAAGTCGAACAGCGCTACGTGTTTGTCGAAATTGAGCGTTAGGCCCGCCTCCAGACTCAGCAGCGCCTCGCGGTAATACCCGGCGTAAATCAGGTACACGGCAGAGCGATAATAAAGGTCGGCTTCCCGTGGAAGTTCATCGATGCCCATCTGCACCACCTCGTTGGCCCGGGTGAAATCGCCCTGGTCAAACGGTACCAGCGACCATTGCAGATACACGTCCGGGCTGGTTGGCTCAATTTCAGCCGCTTTCTCGAAAGCTTCCAGACTGGAGATGCCGTTGCCGAGCTTGTATTCCGTTTCGGCCAGAATCAGCCAGAAATCCGCATTTTTATCGTTCAGCTTGATAGCTTTCCGCAAAAAAGGAAGAGACTCGTGCCATTTGCCGAGATCGCTCAGACAGGAGCCGATGCCAAAATAACCTTCGTCCCACTGATTGTCGAGCCGAACCGCCTCCCGGTACTGGCTGATGGCTTCCGTGTATTTTGATTGTTTTTCGAGGCTGGCACCGAGGTAGCAGTAGGTTTCGGCGGTGGGTTCCTCATATTTCAGCGTGCTGCGGTAGGCCTCTTCCGCTTCGGCAAACTTACCCAGATTCATGTAGGTATTGCCCAGATTGAAATAGGCCGAAGCGAAATCCTCTTTGATGAGCGTGGCGTAATCGTAGGCGTTGGCTGCCTCGCTGAACCGGCTTAATTTGCTGTAAGCGATACCGATGTTATACCAGGCGTTGTATGAATACGGGTCCTGGTCGATCAACTGCTCGTAATAATCCAGACTGTTTTCCAGTTCGCCCATAACGTCGAGGCAGAAGGCCAGTTCATACAGAGCGTTTTCGTTATTTCGATTGTGCTCGATGGACTTTTTATAATTGGTAATCGCCTGTTCGTATTTCCCCCAGTTCTGATAACTCTGGCCGATCTGGAAATAAATGTCGTCTTTCTCATCGGCGGTTTCCAGCATTTCTTCCAGCACCAGCACCGATTCCTCATAATTACCCGACAGGTTCAGGATAGTGCCCTGCATATACATAATGTCGGGGTCGCTGGGATTATAGAGGGAGGCTTTGTCGAGTTGCTGGAGGGCCTGATCGAATTTGCCGTTGCCAGCCAGAAGCTGGGCTTTATCCAGCATCAGTTCGAGGGAGTAGGGGAAGTTATCGAGGCCGGCGTCGCAGGCTTTCATGGCTTTATCCATGTCGCCTTCTTCCATATAATGCTCCACCATCTGCTCATACACGTCCAGGTCGAAAAACTGGCTTTCGGTTCCTTCCAGCATCTGCTCGAATCGCCGGAGTGAATCCCTTATGTCGCTTTCTCTTTCCTCAAACTCTTGCTCCATGTTGCTTATGCACAGGGGTTACGTACTATGTCATGCATTTTGGCGACCGAAACAGACCGTTAAATGCAGTAGAAATATAAATAGAATATTCTAATCCAGCAATAGCCGCTCATAAAATTACGACCCTGCGGTTTTCTGCCTACAGAGTAGCCTTTGCCGGACGAGAAGCCCATGCAGTATAATACGCAGCGATGCGCCGAATAGTTTCTTCTGGCTCGTGATAGCTGAACCGGACGCCTCCCGCTGCCAGACGCTCCACAACCTGCCGTCCGTCGAATCGATAGGCTCGCGAGGCCGAACGGGCCGTTTCGCGGGTGATGAGGGGCGCTTTCCCGGTTATCAGCGACCGGATGGCTTCCATCCGCCAGATGATTTGGGTCAGGGCGGGGGCGATGCGGATGTACGGACGTTTGCGGCCAAACGCATCGGCCATGCGGTCGAGCAGTTCCCGGTAGGGCATGGTGGCGGCATTGAGAACGAACCGCTCAGCCACAATAGGACTCTCCATGAGCCGGAAGAGTGCTTCGGCCACGTCCCGCACGTCGACCAGGTTGGTCAGCCCGTCGGTGTAGAAAGGACGCTCGTCATAGGCATAGCGGAACAACTGACTGCTGCTGCGTTCCCAGTCGCCTTCGCCCAGCACCACCGACGGGTTAACTATGATTGCCGGAAGCCCCTCCGCAATACCCCGCCAGACTTCTAGTTCAGCCCGGTATTTGGTCTGGGCGTAGAAGGAATTATTCGGGGATTCTTCCCATTTCTGGGTTTCATCGATAACCACGGGAGCGGCATTCGACTGGAGTGTTCGGTTGGGCCGACCCAGCGCCGCTACGGAACTCACGAAGCCCAGCTTACGGACGCCCGCACTCAGGCAGACATTGACGACATTGGCTGTGCCTTCAACATTTACTTTTTCCATCCGGCCACGGTCGCGGGGCACAAACGACACAATGGCGGCGGCATGAATCACATCCATGCCGGGCTGAATGGCTGCTTCCAGCGAGGGAACGTCCAGAATATCGCCCTCCACCCAGGTCACCTGTTCCCGGACGTCGGCCAGTAGCTGGAGATCGCTGCCGGGCCGGTGCAGGGCCAGCACCGACCAGTCCGCCGACAGATAGCGCCGGACGAGATGACTACCGACGAGACCATTGGCCCCGGTGATGAGAATGGTGCGGTTATCGTTCGTTGAGGAAACCATGCAGAAGGCGTTCGAGGGTGACAAAACCGGGTTTAGGTTTCGCTCTCAGGTTTATCTTTTCGTAGAAATAAGTCGATGAGGCGCTGTTCCCTTTCTCGTTCAGCCTGCTCTCTCTGGCGAAGCAGATTGTCAAAATAGCTGCTGACGGACCGATTGATTTTCTCTTCAATCTGCTGCCAGGGAATGGGATCCAGTAAAATCAGATCAGCCTCTGGGTTAACGCGTCTCACACTTGCCAGATGATCCAGAACCAGTTTTACATTCGAGTAGGGGTACTTCTTCTGATAAAATTGCAGTAGCTGCTCAAGATTATATACATCCAATAGCCGTGCGATATCCCGAAAATCTTTCTCTGTTTTTCGTCCGACGACAGCATCCAGTTTGAAAGCAGCCAAATCCTCCGGGGCAGCTAACCGAATGCCGTCTTCGAAAAGAGGCGGTTTTAGAAAAGGTACTTTCCAGTCGTAAAAATCAACCTTTATGTCCTGGTAAGTCCAGGTAAAACCGTAAGTGGTCTCATGAATTTTCTGAATTTGGGGAAAACCCTGTACCAGCATCTGCTCAATTTCCCGTTTATCGAAACTAGTTTGGGTGAAAAAGTCAGCATCGACAGAAATGCGATGCCCGTAGAGCAGACTCAATGCTGTGCCACCAACCAGTCGGAACGTATTGAATTCCTGCTGGTCACAAATCCGCCGAATGAATGTCAGGAGACTGGGCGAGATCGTCCGGAGGTGTAGCATCTGAAATCGGTATCGGAAAGATGAAAAAGCAAACCTGACAAATCAAGGGCGTTCTGGTCGAGGCTTTCGGCTTGTGTAAGTGCCTGAATAATGTCTTCCTGGTCATATCGAAACAAAACCTCGACTAAATCCGGCAGCGTACCCCGTTCAAAAACACGCCGAATAATAAAGTTCTTGTTATGTATCAGATCCAGACGCTCTTTCCGGACATCCCAGAACAGGTAATCCGAAAAAAGGGCGGCAGCCGGTTGATCGTGAAATTGTTTCATGGATTAGGTACAGGTTCATCTCCGTAAACATAACAACGTTCCCGGCTGATTTGCTAATTTCGCGGTAAATTCGTGTTCTCTATCGATGCCATCGCCGAAAAAGCGATGGCATCGATATTCCCACAATAACATGCCTTTAGAAAATCCTCAGCGATATACGGTCACGGCGGCGCTCATTTACGCCAACGGACCCATTCACATCGGGCACCTGGCCGGGTGCTACCTGCCCGCCGACATCTACGTGCGCTACCTACGCGCTACGGGCAAGGACGTGGCCTTCATTTCCGGCACCGACGAACACGGCGTACCCATCACCATCAAGGCGCAGAAAGAAGGCGTGACACCCCAGCAGGTGGTCGACAAATACTACACCCAAATCCAAAAGGCGTTCGAAGACTTCGGCATCTCATTCGACATCTATTCCCGGACGTCGAAGCCGAAACATCACGAAGTTTCGCAGCAGATTTTCCGGAAGCTGTACGACGACGGCAACTTCGTGGAGGAAACGTCGGAGCAGTATTTTGACGAAACCGCCGGGCAGTTTCTGGCCGACCGCTACATTGTGGGCACCTGCCCCGTTTGCGGCAACGAAAACGCCTACGGCGACCAGTGCGAACGCTGCGGTTCCACGCTCAGCCCGACCGAACTGAAACCGCCCCTGCGCTCGATGCTGTCGGGGGCGCAGCCGGTGCTGAAAAAGACCAAAAACTGGTATCTGCCCCTCGACCGGATGCAGCCCGACATCGAGGCCTACATCGATTCGCACCCGGAATGGAAAACCAACGTGGCGGGGCAGTGCCGGTCGTGGCTGCAGGAGGGTCTGCGCCCCCGTGCCATGACCCGCGACCTCGAATGGGGCGTGAAAGTGCCCCTGCCCGACACGGAAGGCAAGGTGCTGTACGTCTGGTTCGATGCCCCCATCGGCTACATCACCTTTACGCAGGAATGGGCCGAAGAACAGAGCCGCGACTGGGAACTGTACTGGAAAGACCGACACACGAAACTGGTGCATTTCATCGGCAAGGACAATATCGTTTTCCACTGCATTATTTTCCCGGCCATGCTGAAGGCCGAAGGTTCGTATATTCTGCCCGACAACGTCCCGGCCAACGAGTTCATGAACCTCGAAGGCGACAAAATAAGCACCTCCCGGAACTGGGCCGTGTGGCTGCATGAATATCTGGAGGATATGCCCGGAAAAGAAGACGTGCTGCGGTACGTGCTGGCGGCCAATGCGCCCGAAACGAAAGACAGCGAGTTTACCTGGAAAGACTACCAGAGCCGCAACAACGCCGAGCTGGTGGGCGTTTTTGGCAACTTCGTCAACCGGGCTGTCGTGCTGACGCAGAAGTTCTGCAATGCCAAAGTGCCTGCCGTCAACGAGTATACGGAAGTCGACAAAGCCGTATTGGACGAACTGGCGCAGTTTCCCGAACGCATCGGGCAGTCGATAGAACAGTATCGCTTCCGCGAAGCGCTGAATCACCTGATGGACCTAGCCCGGCTCGGCAACAAATACCTGGCCGACACCGAGCCCTGGAAGGCTGTGAAAAGCGATGCCCAGAGAGCGCACACCATCCTGAACGTGGCCCTGCAAATCACGGCTAATCTGTCGATTCTGTGTGAGCCGTTTCTGCCATTTACGGCTAAAAAACTAAAGCAGCAGCTCAACGCCGATATCCTCGACCGTGACACGTTTAGCTGGCTCAACACGGGTCGCCCGGATCTGATGGTGGCGGGCCATCCGCTGGGGCAGGGCGGTTTGCTGTTCGACAAACTCGAAGATGAAATTGTTCAGAAACAAGTCCAGAAACTGCTGGATACCAAACGCATGAATGAATTAGCCACCAAAGAAGTACCGGCTCCCAAAGCCGAAATTACGTATGATGATTTCGCGAAACTGGATATTCGGATTGGCACCATCGTGGAAGCCGAACGAGTACCCAAAAGCGATAAACTTTTGAAATTAAAAGTCGACGACGGCATGGGTCAGCGGCAGATTCTGAGTGGCATCGCCAAACATTTCGCTCCGGAAGACGTCATCGGCAAACAGGTGACGTTTCTGGCAAACCTGGCTCCCCGCAAGATGATGGGCCTCGAATCGCAGGGCATGATTCTGATGGCCGAAGACCGCGATGGCAGCCTGGCGCTGCTGCCGCCCCACAAACCCGTCTGGAACGGCGGAACCGTGTCGTGAGTGAAAGCGCGAAAGTGAGCCCATCTTCTCGATTCCTGTTAAGATAGGTCTGGCTAAGCCAGATCTGGATTTCCGACCCAGTTGCCCCGCATCGGCGGTCCGACGGTGCTTTAGCCCGGGGGTTTAGAGAAGTCCATCACTGCTCAGTGGGCTTTAGCCCAATTTCAGTCAATTAGTTATTTAGGCTAAAGCCATTGTAATTAGCAAGCATCATTTATTAACTCCGGGCTAAAGCGCCGTCGGACCGCCGATGCGGGGCAATTAGTCGATTCATTTGATGATACTGTTTAGTGATGATGAACAATAAAAATTTCAGCCGGTTGGGTTAGACAAATAGTTGCCGATTCAGGCACTATTTGTCTAACCCAACGTGTATGAAAACATCATCGCTCCTCCTGACGCTCACGCTGGCAGGTCTGCTGGCAGCCTGCGGGCAGAAAAACAAGGAAACGCAAAGTCAGCCTTCCGACGCTGAAAATGCTCAGCTTCCCCAGGCTCCGCAGCTCCCCCCGCCCGGCGAACCTGCCAACCACTTCAGTAAGGTCATCGGCTGGCCCGAAGGCAAAACGCCCACGGCACCCGCCGGTTTCGTCGTGACCGAATACGCCCGCGACCTCATCAATCCCCGCTGGGCCTACGTGGCTCCCAACGGCGATGTGCTGGTGGCCGAGGCCAACACGGAACTTAAGGGCGCCAAGAAAGTGGCCGCCGTGGCATCGGGTAAGGCGCAGTCGCAGCGGATGGGCGAGAGCGCCAACCGCATCACCCTCTTCCGCGATACGAACGGCGACGGCAAACCCGATTTGCGCACCGTTTTTCTGGAAAAACTGAATCAGCCATTCGGAATGGTCGTACAGGGAAATTTTTTCTATGTCGCTAATACAGATGGCGTGATGCGGTTTCCGTATCAGGCCGGACAAACGAAAATCGGCGGCCCCGGTCAGAAAATTCGGGAACTGCCCGCCGGGGGCTACAATAACCACTGGACGCGCAACCTTCTGGCGAGTCCTGACGGAAAGAAACTGTACGTCGCGGTCGGTTCGGGCAGCAACGTGGGCGAGAACGGCATGGAACACGAAGTACGCCGGGCGGCCATTCTGGAAATGAACCCCGACGGCAGCGGCGAACGCATCTATGCCAGCGGGCTGCGCAATCCTGTCGGCATGGCCTGGTATCCGGGAACGACCCGTGGCGACGGACCGACGCTGTATACTGCCGTCAACGAACGCGACGAACTGGGCGACGAACTCGTGCCCGATTACCTGACCAGCGTTCGGGAGGGAGCCTTTTATGGCTGGCCGTATTCGTATTACGGACAAAATGAAGACCCACGCCGGAAAGGTGAACGCCCGGATTTGGTGAAGAAAGCGGTTGTGCCCGATGTCCCGCTGGGATCACACACGGCCTCGCTGGGGCTGGCATTTTACGATAAAAATGCCTTTCCGGAAACCTACCACAATGGTGCTTTCATCGGTCAGCACGGGTCGTGGAACCGCTCGTCGTTTTCAGGATATAAAGTTGTGTTCGTGCCGTTTCGGGATGGTAAACCCAACGGCAAGCCGACGGATTTTCTGACCGGTTTCATCGCTAATGATAAGGAAGTCTACGGGCGACCGGTGGGCGTAACCGTGCTGCCCGACGGCTCCATGCTCGTTACCGACGACGTCGCCAACCGAATTTGGCGGGTGGCGGCGCAGAAACCTTAAATTCACTCCCGCGAAGAGGCCTTGAAAAAGCCGACTTCGGCCAGGCTTACTTCGCCGCCTTTGGCGTCAGTAAAAGTAATTCGAACGCCTTCCGCCGTGACGGGCGGGAAGCGCAGCAACCGCTTGTATCCCACCGTCGTGAACGACTGCAAAGGCTTCCAGTTTTTGCCGTCATAGTATTCCAGATTTCCCCCGGCGACCCGCTGACCGTTGGCAATATTCTCCTGGATCATAGCCCGATCAAAAGTCACTTTGCGCCGGAAAAAGATTTCGAAGGGCCTGGCAACGTTGACCCCGACACCCGTGTTCAATTCGCCATCCGTCAATGTTGTCGGAGCCGGGCCTTTCGCCAGATTGGTTTTAAACGTTTCGTCCAGAATCGACCGAAATTCTTTCAGGTTCGCTATATCAGGTTCGGAAAACAGTCCGTCGGGATTGGGCGGGATGTTGAGCAGCAGCAGACTGTTGCGCCCCACCGACTGATAATACAGATTGACCAGGTTTTTTCCGGAGCGGACTTTGTCGTTCTCGGCTTTGTGCCAGAACCAGCCGGGTCGGATGGACACGTCGGTTTCGGCGGGAATCCAGTGCGGGCCAATCGGGTCGCCGGTGTTGAGATATTTGGAGTCGGCTTTGCCCGGTGCCAGACCCGTGTTGTCGATGGTCGACCAGCAGGTTTCGGCGGCGTTGCCCGACTCGTTGCCCACCCAGCGCACGTCCGGCCCGGCATCGGAGAACAGCACCGCCTGGGGTTGCAGCTCTCTGACCATCTGCCAGTAACCGGCAAAGTCGTAGGTCATGTCTTTGGCGTTTTCGCCTTTGGCCCCGTCGAACCAGACTTCGGCGATGGGGCCGTAATTAGTCAGCAGTTCGCGGAGTTGTTTTTTGTAATGGTCGTTATAAGCCTGAGTGCCGTATGACGGCTCATGACGATCCCAGGGTGAGAGATACACCCCGAATTTGAGTCCGTATTCCCGGCAGGCGTCGGCCACTTCCCGTACCACGTCGCCTTTGCCATCTTTCCACAGGCTGTTTTTTACCGAATGCTCCGTGTATTTTGACGGCCACAGACAGAAACCATCGTGGTGTTTGGCGGTCAGAATCGCCATTTTGAAGCCTGCTTCCTTCAATGTCCGAATCCACTGGCGGGCGTCGAGCCGGGTTGGGTTGAAGATCTGCGGGCTTTCGGTGCCGTCGCCCCATTCCTTGTCGGTGAACGTATTGACCGTAAAATGCAGGAAAGCCGTGGTTTCCAATTGCTGCCAGGCCAGTTGACGGGGTGTGGGTTTGGGCAGGGGCTGGGCCAGAACCGTTTCCATCAGCAGGAAAGCGAAAAAAGATAGATAGACGAGACGAAGGAAGCGAAGCATAGTTGCGGAGAAGATCGATATACTATCTAAAACACCCGGTCAGCGCAAACTTACCCTTTGGCGGTTATAAACTGAATGGGGAAAAAGAATCCGTTATTTTTGCAGGATGCGGCTCGCTGAGCCATCAACAAAACAATCGACGCAATGAAAAAAGCAGAAATGCACACCGACCGGGGTACTATGGTCATCGAGTTTTTTGAGAAAGACGCACCCAAAACGGTCGACAATTTTATCACGCTGGCTAAAAAGGGGTACTACGACAATACGACGTTCCACCGGGTCATTCCGAATTTCGTGGTTCAGGGCGGCGACCCGACCGGAACGGGAGCGGGCGGTCCGGGCTACAGCATCGACTGCGAACTGACCGGCGACAATCAGTACCACGACCGGGGCGTACTGTCGATGGCACACCGGGGCCGCAACACGGGCGGCTCGCAGTTTTTCATCTGCCACAATCGTCAGAATACCCAGCACCTCGACCGTAACCACACGGTTTTTGGCAAAGTCGTGGAAGGTCTGGACGTGATCGACCAGATCCGGCAGGGGGATAAAATTGAGAAGGTTGTGGTTGTTGAAGAGGTTTAAAAGGTTGTTACACAGAGATTATCAGAGACGATCAGAGGAATTTTAAAAAAGAACTAAACACTTCTCTGATCTCCTCTGATGATCTCTGTGTAACAACCCTTCCAATCTATGCTCGAACTATTGATTGAAGCCCTCGGCTGGGTCGGATCGGTGCTCATTGTGGGGGCCTACGCCATGAATATTCGGGGAAAGCTCCAATCTGATCAACCGGCCTACATCTGGATGAATATGATAGGGGGCGTATTCTTCGTGATCAATACGATCTACCACGGAGCCTACCCGTCGGCGGCGGTCAATGTCATCTGGGTGCTCATCGCCATTCATGCCGTTTGGAAGCGCCGCAGGGCCTAAAAAAGAAAAAGCCTCCCGATCATTGCGAGAGGCTTTTTACTGACTATTCCTAAACCCTTAACCTTTTCTACATGAAAAACTAACCTATACTCATTTGTGTTTCAGAACTTACTTAAAAGCTGGTCACACAAAGATCACCGATGCTTCTCAAGTTCTTACAATGCTTTAGACGCCGACTTGTTTCAGAAGTAACGCATCTTCCCGAACTTTTTTTATAACGAGCAGAAACCTGTTATTGTTCAATTGTTCGTTTTGCGATTGCGATGGCAAAGTTCAGCAAAAATTTTGAAAGTGCAAACGTTTTGCTAAATAGTATGCCCGCATACCAGGTATAAACTATTTGTTATCAGTTATATAAGGCACTCCTATGGCTGCAAATTCCACAATCAGCCATAGTTTATTTGGCATTAATGGGTAAAGTCTGAATCAAAATTTTTTTTGTTAAAAATTAATATTCTTTGAAAAATACTATTACTGGTTGAAAAAGTTCATGGTCGTTTGTATCCCTGAAGTACAAAAACTCAGCACGGCATCGCCGGCTTTGTCGAGCACCAGGGGAAGTTGTTCCATTTCGTCCTCCGGAAAGCGTCCCAGCACATAATCGGCCTGACGGCCTTTCGGGAAATCATTGCCGATTCCGAACCGCAGACGGGCGTACTCCTGCGTACCGAGGGTTTCGTCGATGCTCCGCAGACCGTTATGTCCGCCATGCGAGCCTTTGGGTTTGATGCGCAGTCTGCCGAACGGTAAGTCCTTGTCATCGGTTGCCACCAGCAGATTTTCTTTCTCAATATTCCACTGCTTCAGGTAATAGCTCACGGCCCGCCCGCTCAGATTCATGTAGGTGGTGGGTTTGATGAGGTAAATGAGTTTGCCTTTGTGGCGCCATTCAGCCGTGTAGGCCAGGCGGTTCATCGTAAAATCGAACCCATATTGGGCAGCCAGACGGTCGACAACCATAAATCCGGCGTTGTGGCGGGTCAGCGCATATTCCGGGCCGATGTTTCCCAGACCGGCAATCAAAAATTTCATAAAGTGCTTTTTAAGGGCCGTAAAGTTCGGCAGAAATGTTGTTCCGAAAAAACAGGCGATTGACTACTGGCGACAGACGACTATTTTTACCCCATGAACCAACAACGCCTTATTCTGGCTAGCCCTTTACTGGAAATCGTTATCAGCCGGTTGTGTCAGCAGTTGATCGAAAACCACCAGGATTTTCAGGAATCGGTCATTCTGGGGATGCAGCCACGCGGTATTTATTTCGCCGAGCGCATTGTTCGGGAACTTAGCCGTACGCTGGGCCGCGACATCCCCCTGGGCTATCTCGATGCCACGTTTTACCGGGACGATTTCCGTCGCCGCGATACGCCTCTCCGGCCCAACACGACCCACGTCCCGTTTCTGATTGAAAACAAGAAGGTAATTCTGATTGACGACGTGGTGGCGACGGGCCGGATGGTTCGGGCGGCTCTCGATGCCATGACTGCCTTCGGTCGACCCCGCTGCGTGGAGCTGCTCGTGCTCATCGACCGCCGTTACAATCGGGACATACCCATCAAACCGGATTATACCGGCAAACGCGTCAATACGCTCGAATCGCAGCGGGTGCTGGTCGAGTGGACCGAACAGGGTGCCGAAGCGGATCGAATCTGGCTGATTGGCTGATGGTTTGGGCTAAAGCCCCTTTTTAATTTTTCACTTCTTGTAGGGGGTGAGCTTTCATGAGGTGTCATAGCTGCGATGACCGGGTAACGAACCCGTCTTTCCAGAAACAAGAAAACTAGTGAACCATCATGAAACGCTTACTCTCGACGTCCGCGCTCCTGCTTTTTCTCGCGGCCTCACTGACTTCCTGCTTTTTTGACTTCGACCGGGGACCGTATGAAGAAACCAGCCGGACCTACAACCTGACCAATTTCGACCGGCTCGACATGGGCAGCTCCATGAACATCCGCGTGGAGCCGTCCAGCACCTTCAGCATTATCGCCCGGGGCGACCGCCGCGACATAGAAGACCTTCAGGTCTATGTACAGGGCAGCACACTCATCGCACGTTATCGGGATAACTGGTTTAAAAACCGCCGGGATATGTTCATAACCATTTCGATGCCGACCATCCGGAGCGTTGATTTTTCCGGATCCAGTAACTCTGAAATCAGTGGCTTCCGCAATCTGAGCGAATTTTCCGTTAAACTGTCGGGCGCATCCCGCTCGGAGCTCGACATCGACGCTTCCCGAATGACCATCGACGTGTCAGGTGCTTCGAATCTTCGGGCGCGGGGACGCGGGGGCCTGCTCAATGCCGAACTGTCGGGGGCCAGTAAGATCGAGACCGTCAGCTTTACCGTCGATGAAGCGGATCTGGACCTCTCAGGAGCCAGCAACGCCCGCGTGAGCGTGGATCGTCTCTTGCGGGTGAAAGCCAGCGGCGCCAGCGACGTCCGTTACCGGGGCAATCCTGAAGTACAGCAGAACCTGTCCGGCTCCAGCACGGTGCGGCGGGAATAAATCTGTCTTCGCTCTTTCGCTCTTTAAATCGGCGTAACCTCACTATCTTCGTGGGATTACGCCGATTTTTTATGCTGTCCGTTGCACCAGTTTCCATTCAGAAATACAATCGGAACGGGGTCGAGAGCGGCCCTGATCTGGTGGTGGTGGAAGAACCGCTGCAAATCCGGTTAGGCTATGGGCCTGCCGATGACCGGCAACAGCAGCCGCTGGTGGTAACCCTGCGGACCCCCGGCCCTTCCGGACCGGCTGAAGATGAGGAACTGGCGCTGGGTTATTTATTTTCGGAAGGCATCATTCGCCAACTTCCCGATGTTTTGTCGTGTCGGTATTGTTCGCAGGATAGTGACAAACAAACCAACGATTTACGCGTGGAACTCCATCCCGACGTAGCGGTCGACTGGTCGCGGCTGGAGCGGAGCGCCCTGTCGTCGTCGGCCTGCGGACTATGCGGCAAAACATCCATCGAACATATTCGAAACATTATTCCCGAATTCGCTCGTTACCCACGTAGGGCATCGGCATTTGTCCCCAAACCGGGCGTCGTTCTGGATTTACCTGAGCAGTTGCGGGCGCATCAGCGGGCCTTTGCGCACACGGGTGGACTTCATGCGGCGGCGCTGTTCGATGAAACAGGGCGGATACTGCTTGTTCGGGAGGACGTCGGGCGACACAACGCACTCGACAAACTCGTTGGGGCGGCGTTAAAAGAGGGCTGGCTTCCTTTAAAAAACCACGGTGTGCTGGTCAGCGGACGGGTTGGGTTCGAATTGGTACAAAAATGCTGGATGGCGGGAGTGCCCCTGCTGGCTGCGGTAGGTGCTCCGACAAGTCTGGCAGTCGAAATGGCCCAGGAGGCAGGCATGACACTCATCGGCTTTATCCGCAACGGAAATTATAACCTATATACCTCCGCTTAACCGCACCGGCGGCCCGGTCTGTTTGTCTCCGCTAAACTCTGCGACACAAAAGTTATTTCGCAGAGCTACGCAGAGTTTTAATGACTGGGCCGCCGGTGCGGTTACGCAGAGAGAAATAATATGGAGAAAATTGCGCCTGAGAATCTGACGGGCCTGCGCCTGAGTCAGCCCCGAAACACGGCGGCGGGCATTCCGGCGGTGCTGAAATCATTCGAGCACGTATTTACACAAACCGATTTGGTGCGTGGCTGGAAGGCGCTGCTCAAACTGAATCAGAAGGACGGCTACGACTGCCCGTCCTGCGCCTGGCCCGATCCCGACCACGGGCGGTCGTCCATTGCCGAATACTGCGAAAACGGGGCCAAAGCCGTGGCCGATGAAGTGATGACCCGGCACACGGCCTCACCGGTGCTGTTTCAGCGGTATTCGGTTGCCGAACTGCAACAGAAATCAGATCTGTGGCTGGGGCAGCAGGGGAGGCTGACGCAGCCGATGGTGATTTATCCCGGCGAAACCCACTATAAAACCATCGACTGGCCGGACGCATTTGCTCGGATCGCCGATGAACTGAACGGGCTGGAGTCGCCCGACGAAGCCGTTTTTTACACGTCGGGGCGGACGAGCAACGAAGCGGCTTTTCTGTATCAGTTGTTTGTCCGGATGTATGGGACCAACAACCTGCCCGACTGCTCCAATATGTGCCATGAATCGACGGGTGTGGCTTTATCCGAGACCATCGGCCTGGGTAAGGCGTCGATTGTCTACGACGATTTTGAGAAGGCGGAGGTGATTATCATCATGGGGCAGAATCCCGGTACCAACGCCCCCCGGATGTTAACGCCCCTCGAAGCCGCCAAACGCAATGGGGCCACCATCATCGCCGTCAATCCGCTGTTTGAGACGGGTCTGAAGGCCTTTCAACACCCGCAGAGTGTCCGTGACATGCTGCTCGGCGGACAAAAACTCACGGATCTGCATCTGCCCGTGCGCATTAATTCGGATCTGGCGTTTCTGAAAGCGATTTGTAAACGATTGTGGGAGGAAGAGCAGAAAGCGCCTGGTCAGGTTTTTGACTGGGATTTTATCCGTGAATATACCACTGGTCATGAGGCATTTCTGGAGAGTCTGCAATCCTACGACGTTCCGGCACTGGCCGAACAATGCGGCCTGACGGTCGGGCAAATCGATGCCGTTGTCGACGTCGTCAAACACAAAAAGCGGCTTATCATCTGCTGGGCAATGGGCCTGACGCAGCACCGCAACGCCGTAGCGACGATTCGGGAAGTCATCAATCTGCTGTTGCTGAAGGGCAGCATCGGCATCGAGGGCGGCGGTGCGGCACCCATTCGCGGTCACAGCAATGTGCAGGGCGACCGCACGATGGGCATCTGGGAGCGCCCGAAGCCGGAATTTCTGAACAAACTGCAGCAGGTCTTCGGCTTCGACCCGCCCCGGCAACACGGCTACAGTACGGTTGAGGCGGTACGGGCCATGCACGAAGGGCGAGCAAAGGTTTTCTTCGGCATGGGTGGCAATTTCCTGATGGCGGTTTCGGATACAAATTATGCGGCGGAAGCCATGCGTCGGTGCCGACTGACGGTGCAGGTTTCGACCAAACTCAATCGGTCGCACCTGATTCACGGACAGACGGCGCTGATTTTACCCTGTCTGGGCCGCTCGGAGCGGGATGTGCAGGCGGGCGGTGAACAGTTTGTCACGACGGAAGGCACGACGGGCGTGGTGCAGATGTCGAAGGGAATGCTGGAGCCAGTGTCGCCGTATTTGAAGAGCGAACCGGCGATTGTGGCGGAAATGGCACGGAATGTTCTCTCACGCAGAGCCGCAGAGCCGCAGAGAGTTAAGGGAGAGGTCAATTGGGAGGGGTTGATTGCGGATTATGACCGGATTCGGGATTTGATTGAGCAGGTGGTGCCGGGTTTCGATCAATATAACGATCGGGTACGGCAGCCGGGCGGGTTTTATCTGCCCAACGGTCCCCGCGAACGCCGGTTTACGACCACGGACGGAAAGGCGCATTTTACAGTAAATGATCTGGATAAAATTACGCTGAAAGAAAATGAGCTACTTCTGATGACCATCCGCAGCCACGACCAGTTCAACACGACCGTTTACGGCATGGACGACCGCTACCGGGGCATTCACAACGAGCGTCGGGTGGTGCTGATGAATGCCGCCGACATCGCCCGACTAAGATTGAGAGAAGGGCAAGTCGTTGATTTACATAGTCACTACGGCAGCATCCGGCGCACGGCGCAGCGGTTTATTATAGTGCCGTATGAGATTCCGGCGGGCAACGTCGCCGCTTATTTTCCCGAAACGAACGTACTGATTCCCATCGACAGCGTGGCCGAAAAAAGCCTGACACCCACGTCGAAATCGATTGTGGTGACTGTGGAGTCAACGAAATAATGGGAATATAAGAATCAATCTGTCCAATTAAATATGTTATTAGCAATGCTTATTCGTTGAACGCGCCAAGACGCCCTATGTTCTAATTTAGAAAAACTTAAGCGGGTGCGAAACTTTTCACCCAGAGATGGTGCATCAGGCCCAGCTAAAAATATAGTTTCTTTAGCTGTAGGATTATAACGATCTTGTAGCAACCCATTAGGAAGTGCTGCTACAGTTATACTTTCAAGTTTTTTTTCGTTTGTCTGGAGTTTCCTATAATTGTATTTAACAAAAACTGTAGTGGTCAAAAAAGACTGCTCATTTAAAGAAACAATTTTTGGCAATAAACCAGGTACATCAAGGTCTTTTCCATTGCGAACTTGACGAACACGCATTGATAATTGAGTAATCTGTAATCTCGCTACTCCCGCCCCACTAGTTGCTTCCGCCTTGGAATCTACAAATAAAGCCTGCCTAATAGCAAAATCCGGTAAAAATAAGTATTTCGCCCGCTTATAGTCAACTTTACCAAAAAGGCGTTGATCAATCTTGGATACGCCCATGCGTTCAAGCGCTTCCCGAGTTATGTCTTCACCAATATCTGCTTCTTTATCTGTCTCATTCTCAAATATATACTTTGCAATATGACGATAATCAAACAATGCTTGAGTCACTAAGCGTAGGGTTGCTTTTTCTACAGCTTCAAGTCGCTCTAAGTCAGTAGTTAAGTCTTCAGGGTCAATTAACATGATGGTAAGATTGTCCAAAAAGCCCAGTTTCCTCGTGAATCCTATGTTGCGCTAAACGGACGTAGGTTGGATCTAGCTCAATGCCGATATAATTACGCTTTTCCATGATGGCAGCGATTGCAGTTGTTCCACTGCCCATAAAACAATCCAGCACAGTGTCGCCTGGGTCAGATAATAGCCGAATGACTCTGCTTGGGAGTTCCACCGGAAATTTAGCTTCATGATCGTTATTTGCTCTAACTGATGGAAACATCCAAACTGCTCGTGAACCCCAGCTTTTCCATTCGTCATTGGTCAGGCGATCCCGATCATGTTTAGTAATTCCAGGCTTCCAAAAAATGTAAATATATTCAAATTCATCTACAGCTTTGTACGATAAACTGGTCCATCTGGAGTTCTCCCACGCGGCATCTTTGACCCACATTCGCCGATCATAAGTATAAAAGCCTGCTTCTAAAGCCCACTCTTCAATCAGGCCACCGACAATTTTTACTCTTGTTTGCGTTTCATGTTTGCCTCCTCTAATATTATTGCCATTAAGTCGACGGTCTATTGTCTGCTCGCTACAGCCAAAATACTTAGCTAAATCATAGCGATTAAATGAGGGGTTCTCAGCAAGTACCAGTAAAATATCCTCCTTGGTCAGAGAGATTTTTTTCCGTTTCACAGAATCTGCCTGAATCTTCGGCATGTCTGCGTCCTTAAAACAAAGTATATCAGCAATATTTATTGCCAAGAAGCCGCCGGGCTGGATAATGGGAAAGTGAGCCTTTATTACATCTTTAAGTAATCCTTGCCATTGTTCGTAGGTCCAGTCCTTCTCATAATTCTTGCCAACGTAGTAGGGGGGGGACCAGACGCTAACAGCTATACTGTTGGGTTTAATTCTCGTTAGCAGCTCTCTAGCGTCTCCCTGATAGATATTGTTGGCCGATAAAAACGTAATGTCAGAGTCAGCTTGCGTGTAGAGTTCTTTGAACTGACTTTGCAGTTCCTTAGGTAAACGGGAGAGGTTGAAATCAGTCTGCATAAGCATCATTTATTATGGAAGGTTAGCAAATCTATACAAAAGAAGGTATCATTATCACTAATAATGCTATGAAATAGCACAACATATCAAAAAACCATGCCAACCATTCTTCTGACCGGCGGCACCGGCGGCCTGGGCCGGACCGTCACACAAACCTTACTGGCGAATCATCACCAGCTTATCATCACCCACGAGCCGGGCCATACGGTGGATTCTGCCCCGAATTTGCTGGCCGTTGAAGCCGATTTAACCGACGAAACTGCCTGTCGGAATCTTGTCGAAAGAACGGTGGCTGAACACGGCAGAATCGATGCCGCCGTGCTGCTGGTCGGCGGTTTTGCGATGGGCTCGCTGGCCGACACGTCGTATGCCGATATTGAGAAAATGATTCATCTGAACTTCCGGACGGCCTACAACGTCGTGCGGCCCGTGGTGGCGCAGATGGAGCGGCAGGAGGGGGGCGGGCGTATCGTGCTCATTGGTGCCCGACCGGCGCTGCTGGCCGGGGCGGCGCAGCACATGGTGGCCTATGCACTCTCAAAGGCGCTGGTGATTCAGTTGTCAGACATTGTTAATGCCTTCGGGAAAGACAAAAACATTGTGTCGAGCGTCATTGTACCCAGCACCATCGATACCCCCGCCAACCGCGAGGCCATGCCCGACGCCGACCCCGACAATTGGGTGAATCCCCAGGATTTGGCCGAACTGATCCAGTTTGTCACCTTCGGGCCGGGCCGGATGCTGCGGGAGCCGGTGCTGAAGGCCTATAACCGGGCGTGAGCGATTATTTCGTAACTTGCCGTAATGATTTTCGATAACCATAACCGTCCCATCACCTACCTGCGGCTTGCCGTAACGGACCGCTGCAACCTGCGGTGCTTTTACTGTATGCCGGAAGAAGGAATCCGGTATCTGCCTAAACATCAGTTGCTGACCTACGAGGAGATGCTGCGGCTGGTGGAGGTGCTGGCCCGGCTGGGCGTGTCGAAAGTGCGGATTACGGGCGGCGAGCCCTTCGTGCGCAATGGCCTGATGGGGTTTCTGGAACGCATGGCGGCGGTGCCGGGTCTGCATGAATGGCATATCACGACCAATGGTGTGTTGACAGCCCCGCATATACCCGACCTGGTGCGCCTGGGCGTTGGGTCGGTGAATCTAAGCCTCGATACGCTCGACCGTGAACGGTTCCGGCAGATTACCCGCCGTGACGAATTACCCGCCGTTCAGCAGGCGCTCGATTCGCTTCTGGCGCACAATGTACCCGTGAAACTGAACGCCGTGGTGATGGAGGGAAAGAATACGGAAGACATTCAGCCGCTGGCCGAACTCACCCGCGATCATCCGGTGGAAGTGCGGTTTATCGAAGAAATGCCCTTCAACGGCGAAGGAAATCACTACCCGGTGCTGACCTGGACCCACGACCGTATCCTGTCTGAATTACAAAGAATTTATCCCGGTTTGCAGAAACGTCCTGACGGGCCGTTCTCGACCGCATATACGTATCAGATTCCGGGTTATCAGGGCCGGATTGGCATTATTGCGGCTTTTACCCGAACCTTCTGCGGCACCTGCAACCGTATTCGGCTGACAGCCCAGGGAACACTCAAAACCTGCCTGTACGACAACGGCGTACTCGACGTACGGGCGCTGCTACGCTCCGGGGCTACGGACGCCGACCTGAGCGCCGCCTTCCTGAAAGCGTTTGCCCACCGGCCCAAAAACGGATTTGAGGCCGAGCAGCAACGGTCGCCGGTCAGGGAGTCGATGTCAACGATTGGTGGATAACTGTAACCCGGAAAGTCTTTCCGGGTACGCCGTCAGGCGTGGATTGTTTTGCGCTTCGCGCAATACCCGGAAAGTCTTTCCGGGTTACATGAAACTATGGACACACTTCTTCTCATTCTCGGCGTGGCCGGGCTTCTGATTGGTCTGACGGGGGCGGTGCTGCCGCTGCCGGGGCCGCCGCTGAGTTATATCGGCCTGCTCTGCCTGCATTTTTCTTCCTACGCTCAATTCAGCCGGGCCACGCTGGTGGGGCTGGGTCTGGCTACCGCCATCGTTGCCGTAGCAGATTATTACGTGCCCATCTGGGGGACCAAACGCTTTGGCGGATCGGCGGCAGGGCAGTGGGGTTCGGTCATCGGCCTATGTATCGGCTTCTTCGTCATTCCCGGCATCGGCATTTTTCTGGGCGCGTTTCTGGGCGCTTTTGTCGGTGAACTAATTGCCGGGGCCAAAACCGATGTGGCCCTGCGGGCCGCTTTTGGGTCATTTGTCGGTTTTCTGGCCGGTATCGTCATGAAAGTGGCCCTCTGTCTGCTGATGCTGTTCGTGGCGGGCGTCGAACTCTGGGATCGATTCGCCTGACCCATTCAGCCAAAATAAATCAATCAGCCCGCACCGGACAGGGCGGGCTGATTGCCGTATCAACTGGCCTGTGAAACCGTTTGCAGATGCTCGATGATGGCCTGATTGAAGGCCGGGATGTCGTCGGGTTTGCGGCTGGTGATCAGGTTGTCGTCGATGACTACCTCTTCATCCACCCAGTCTGCGCCTGCATTCATGAGATCGGTTCGGATCGACGGATACGAAGTCAGCGTACGACCTTCCACGACGTCAGCCTCGATGAGCAGAATCGGGGCGTGGCAGATGGCGGCTACGAGTTTATTTTTCTCAAAAAACGAACTCACAAACGCTACGGCGTCATCCTCCATGCGCAGATCGTCAGGGTTCATTACCCCGCCGGGCAGCAGCAGCGCATCATAATCGTTGGGAGATGTTTCGCTCAGTTTCCGGTCCGACGGAAACGTCTCGCCCCACTCGGTGTGGTTCCAGCCCTTTACTTCTCCGCCTTTGGGTGTAATCAGATGCGTTTCAAAACCCTGCTCCTGAAGCGCCTTACGGGGTTCAGTCATCTCGACCTGCTCGAAACCGTCGGTGAGCAGGATGGCGATTTTCTTCGTTTGATTTTCCATAACGTTACTCATATAGTTTGATAGAGTAACCTTATGAAAGGCGACAAGGTTGGAAAAAACAACACGGGCTTACGCCTGCGGAACGCTGCGCCGGGCGACCTTCGTCCGGCGGGCCTTCCGGGCCTGCTGTTCGATGGTTTTACAGGCTTTTTTCTGTCGACCCCGCCAGACCAGAAAGCCCGTTATGGGCAGCGATGCCGAAAACAGGCTCGCCAGAAACGCCAGAATTTTACCCGGCAGGCCCAGAATGGCCCCCGTGTGTAAATCATAGTTGGCACCCCGCATGACATCGCCTGTCGAGAAATCCCGGTAACGCTTTTCCCGCAGAATCTCACCGGTATACTGGTCGAAGGAGAGGTTATTGTATTTGCGGTAGAAGGCGGCTTTGTCATAGCGCACCTGTACACGAAAGACACCCGCCGAGTCGGACGGAAAGATAAGAAAAGACTCTTCAGCGCCGGGCTCCAGCGCCAGCGTGCGGGCATAGATACGGTCGACGGGGTAAGGAGAGGGTTGGGGTAGATACGTGGACGTCACCTTCGACCGGTCGCGGGGGGACGACCCCACGAGTCGATACAGACCGTTTTCCCACCATTCAAAGGACCAGACGAGACCCGTCACGGCGATAACCAGCAGTATCGGGAGGGCATAGAAGCCGCCGACGCTGTGGACGTCGTAGTTGACCCGCCGCCAGCGGGCTGCCCATTTTATGCTGAACTTCTGCTTCAGCGCAGCTTTGTAGCGCGGCCACCACAAAATCAGCCCCGATACGAGCAGAAACAGATACATCAGTACCGAAACACCCACGATGCGTTTCCCCACTTCGCCGAGCATCAGCGTCCGGTGTATCTTCTCCACGACTTCGAAAAAATTACCGTCCAGATCGCGCTCCCCGGTAATGCTGCCGTTATAGGGATTGACTGTAATGAGCCGGTCGCCCTTCACAGTAATCTCAACGGCCCGGTCGGGCTGATGCGTCCACTGAATACGCTGAAGTTTCGCCTCCGGATATCGATTCAGCACCGCCGCCTGTAGCTGACCCGGCGTGAGCATCGGGCGGGATTCGGGCGCGATCACCAACTGATTCCGATAAACATAGTCGGTGATTTCTTCGTGAAAAACGTACAGACAGCCCGTCAGGCTGACAATGAAGACAATCAGGCCTGTGAACAGCCCCAACCACAAATGCAGAAAACCGAAAACTTTTTTCATAACAGGCAATAGCGCAACCGGGAGTATCGGTTAGCAAAAATGACTCTTGTTTAGAATTAATCCAAACTATAGTCTTATTTATTTGGAATGATTCTAAACAAAAGATAGCTTTGCAGCCAGAAGTTAATCACTCATTTCATACTACACGGCTTTCATCATTGGCATTCATGCGTATTTTTATTAGCCTACCGTTATTAGTAATTCTCTCATTATCTGCTGCTTTGGCTCAGTCGGGTCGGCTGGAGGGGACAGTACTCGACGTTCGTCAACAGCCTGTTCCCGGATTCACAATTCAACTAAGTGGTTCGAAAACCGGAACGGCAACGCTTTCCGATGGTTCCTTCGTTCTGACCGATCTACAGCCCGGTTCCTACCGGGTGCTGGGGTCGGCGGTCGGCTTTCGGCGTATCGACCGGACCGTTCGGATAGAAGACGGCCAGACCACCCGCCTCGACCTGACGGCGGAAGAAGCCGCCGAGCAGCTTCCTACGGTTGAAATCACGGGTCGGCGGGAAACGGATTACAAAAACGATCTGTCGTTTGTGGCAACCAAAACGGCTACGGCGCTGAAAGACATTCCCCAGTCGGTTAGCTACATAACCAAAGAACTGCTTCAGGATCAGGCGATTTTTCGGCTGAATGAGGCGGTAAAGAATTTTAGTGGCGTCAACCAGTTTTCGTTTTACAACGACCTGACCATCCGGGGACACCGGGTGTCGGGCGGCGACAATTACGCCTCGCTGGTAAACGGTCTGCGGGCCAATTCGAGCTTCTGGAAGCAGAACCTGACGCCGCATCTGGAACGTATCGAAGTGATAAAAGGTCCGGCTTCGGCCCTGTTTGGCAACACTTCACCGGGCGGCACCATCAACCGCGTGACCAAGAAACCGCTGGACGAGGCCCGGCAGTCGCTGAGCTTTTCGGTAGGCAGTTTCAACACCGTACGAACTCTGGCCGACTTCACCGGCCCCATGAATGAGCAGAAAACGCTGCTGTATCGCCTGAATCTGGGCTACGAGAACGCGATGAGTTTCCGGGACTTGCAGTACGATAAAAACCTGATTGTGGCCCCGTCGGTGACGTTTCTGCCCAGCGACAAAACCCGCCTGAACGTTGATTTCGTGTATCAGAAATCCGACGGCCGTCTGGACCGGGGCCAGGCAGTGCTGGGCAACGGCGACCTTTATTCAGTGCCTATTTCGCGTTCGCTGAACCGCACGAACGATTATCTGAAGGAAGAGACGTATAACCTGACCGTTTCGCTCAATCACCGTTTCAGCGACCAGATTAGTTTCAGTTCATCGTACATGAAGACGGGGTATGCGGAAGACCTACTCGAACACCGTTCGGCCAATACCTACGCCAAAGACGCCGCCGGGCAGAACATCCCCAATCTGGTTGAGATGCAGGTCTTTATCCGGCAGCGCCGCTGGTTCGACGACAATATTTCCAACTATTTCAATTTCGATTTCAGCACGGGTCGACTCGAACACCGGCTCGTCGTTGGCTACGACTACGCCCAACAAAGGCTGGCTCCCGGCGGCTCGCAGTTGACGGGCCGGGGCTACCGCAACGCTGCTAATACGGGCGCTATCAACACTTACAATCCCGCCAAAGCAAAAGACTACCTGCTCGACAGCAAGGGGAATCCGGTGCCGAACGTGGCTCATTTCGACCTGACGGAAGTCAATCCCAATTATCTGGCTGACATGAGCAGGTATTTCTATACGCGCACCGATTTTCCACCGACGTTCTACTACACCCAGGGCTTCTACGCTCAGAACCAGATTTCGCTGGGTAAGCTAAAAGCGCTTGTCGGCTTCCGGCAGGATTATTTTACGGAGTTTTCCGGCTATAAGTCCACTCAGGAGAAAAAAGTGAATCAGCAGGCGTTCATCCCGCGTCTCGGACTGGTCTACAGCCTGACGCCCAACGTCAACGCCTATGCTACCTGGGTGAAAGGCTATCAGCCGCAGGTGGCGGCTACGGTTGCCAACCCCAACGCGGGCGGACCGTTCGACCCGCTGGTGAGTCGGCTGATCGAAGGCGGAATCAAGAGCGATTGGTTCGGTAAGCGCCTGAACATCACGGCATCAGTCTACAATCTTGAACTGAACGGAACGCTTTATCCGGCCAACGTAGCCAATCAGCCGGATTTGCTGGTACAGGTAGGTCAGGAAGTGTCGAAGGGCGTCGAGTTCGACGTTATCGGACAACTGGCAACTAACTGGAGTCTGGTCGTGAACTACGCCTACAACGAAGCCACCATCACCCAGGCCCGCACCGCAGCCGATGCGCAGATTGGTCGGCAGAAGCCGAACGCCCCCCGGCATCAGGGTAATTTCTGGACGAAATACGTGATTGGCAACGGGCCGCTGAAAGGGGTTGGTATTGGGGCAGGAGGTAATTTTGTGAGCCAACGGTTCGCTTCGCTGAACACCGCCCAGACCCTGCCCGCTTACGGAGTGTTCAACGCCGCCCTATATTACCAGATGAAGAAATTCCAGATTCAGATGAACGTCAATAACCTGACCAACAAAACACACTGGGTAGGTGGTTATGATTATATCCGTCTGTTTCCCGGTGCCCCCCGCAATTTCCTGGCGACAATCGCCTATACGTTCTGAGAAAACGGCCCTGGCCTGAACATAGGGAGCCATACGTTGTTAGACTTGTTCTATAGGATAATAATTCTGTAGAATGACTTTTTAACAACGTTATGGCTTCTTTTATGAAAAACGGTTTTTGCGCACGGAGTGGATTGGGAGTCGCCCTGCTGGTGGTTCTGCTGGCAGCCTGCGACAAAGATGAGGCGTTTACTGTTCAGATTCCGGAGACCGATAGCCTGCCGACTTCGGCGCAGGTCAATGGCAGTGTGTATCAGCCTGCGCTGGTAGACGCCACCGACGAGCGGATAGCACAATTGAAGGTGCCATCGGGTTTTGCCATCGCCAAATTTGCCGACAATCTCGGCAAGCCCCGTATGCTCGCCATCAGCGAATCAGGCAGCGTGTATGTTTCAGACCGTGAGGCGGGTACGGTAACGCTCCTACGCGACACGAACGGCGACGGGAGAGCCGACCAGAAACAGGTGGTAGCCAACATCAAAAGCGTACACGGTCTGACCATTCATGCCGGGAAACTGTACATGGTCTCCATCAAAGAGGTGTATTCTGCTACCCTGAATGCCGACGGAACACTGGGGGCACCGCAGCTTTTGGTCAATGACCTTCCGGACGCCGGGCAGCACCCCAACCGGACCATCGCTTTCGGACCAGACGGACTCATGTACATCACCGTCGGCAGCACCTGCAACGCCTGCAACGAACCGAATAAAGAACACGCTACGATTTTACGGGCAAATCCGGATGGCAAAAACCGGACGGTATACGCCAAAGGGCTGCGGAATACGATTGGGTTCGGATGGCATCCGCAGACGAACGAACTATACGGTTTTGACCACGGCATCGACTGGCTGGGCGATGAACAGCAGGCCGAGGAACTGAACCTGATTAAGCCGGGAGCCGATTATGGCTGGCCGTACATTTACGAAGATGGAAAATATAATCCGTATCCCCGCCCGCCGGGCGACACCACCTATGCTCAGTATGCGGCAAAGTCGACCTCGCCGGTACTTCTGTATACGGCACACAGCGCCCCGCTCGGAATGGTATTCTATACGGGCAATGCCGGAGCGGCCAGCGGTTTTCCTGCTGACTATCAGAATGATGCTTTGGTAACCATGCGGGGATCGTGGAATCGCCGGATACCGTCGGGCTATAAAGTGGTTCGGGTGCGCTTTGAAAACGGAAAGCCGACCCGGGTCGAGGATTTTGTAACCGGTTTCCTGATTGATGCCAACCGGGCACAGTTTGGCCGACCGGTGGGAATTGCCGTTCACCCGGATGGGTCGGTGCTGTTTTCGGACGACAATAATGGGGTCGTCTACCGGGTGAGTTACCGGAAGTAAAACGAAAAAGGCTCCGGTTGCGGAGCCTTTTTCGTTTTACTTATTTCTCGTGTTTGAAGACTTTCACCATGAACACGTAATCCTGCATTCGCTTGACCTGTTCTTTACGGGAAAGTTTGGTGAGGGTACTCCTGCGATTAGCGGTCAGGAGACGATTCTTCAGCGAATCGTCCTTAATCGACGCCATCGCCTGAAACAGATGCGCCGTCTTGATGGCGTAGCTGGCACCGTCAGATGATGGATTTTTGCCGGAAATAATGCCGATGACGTTACCTTTTTCATCCAGCAGCGGACCGCCGCTATTGCCGGGGTTCACGCTGATAGCCACCTGATAGGCCGTCGTATCATTACGAAAACCCGTCCGGGCGCTCAGATATCCTTCGCCATACACAACTTCGTCACGCGGGAATCCCAGGGTGAAAACGCGTTCGCCCAGATCCGACGGGCGGGGGTCGAAGCCGTACGGCAGAGAGGCCTTTGCCCGGAATGCACTATCGTCGCGTACCTGAAGAATCGCCAGGTCATAGGCTCCGTCCGTGTAAACGAGCGAGGCTTTGAAGATCTCGCCTTTGGCGTTCTGTACCCAGACCGAGTCTGCATCCCGAACGATATGCGTGTTGGTGACCAGGTAACCTTCCGGCGAAATCAGAAAACTGGAACCGGCTACCTGCCCCGGATTCAACTGCAAAGCCCGCTGGCGGGCGCTGATGTCCTGAAGAATCTCGTTCTGCGACCGGCGGATGGCCTGAAGGTCGCGGCGGAGCATACTGTACTGTTCCTGCTGTTTCGAGCTTTCCTGGTAAGAGCGGTAGAGGGCCAGAGTCCCGAACGTACAGAAGACGGCTACCGAGGCCGCTACGGCAAATGTGGAGCGATAGGTCTGCCAGAGCGAGCGAATTTTAGCCGGTCTGGTCTGAAACTGACCGGCTTCGGTCCGCATTTCGTCCATATCGAGAGTGGCATGGATGCGGTTCAGTTGTTTTCGAAACTCAGTCCGGCGTCCATAAACGCCCATTGCACCGGCTATCTGACGGTGTTCACGGGCCTGCTGATCCAGAAGCGGGTCAGCGCGGCGGGCCGCCTCGAACTGCTGCCGCTCGTCGTCGGTCAGTTCGTTACGTACCCATTTATCGGCCCATTCCCGAAATAATTTCTCGTCACTCATTTTACGGTTCCTCTTTATAGACGGAAAAGAAATACCGCTTCAATCGCATTAAACACTTGTATTTCTGCGTCTTGGCGTTGTCTGTACTCGTATATCCAAATTTATCCGCCAGTTCCTGCATGGAAAGATGCCGGATATAAAAGTCTTCAAGCAGTGTGCGGCAGGGTTCGCCCAACTGTTCCAGCGACTCGGTCATCAGTTCGAACTGCCGGTCACGGTTCTCGTGTTCGGAGAGGTCGTTTTCTACCGCCACAAACTCGTCCGTATCGACCAGCATGGCCCCGCGTTTTCGCTGATTCAGTTGCTTCAGCCACAACCGGCGGCTGACCGAGTACAGATACGTCTTCAACTGAACGTGCAGTTCCAGCGTCCCGGCAGACAATTTTTCATAAACGACGATGAGCGCTTCCTGATAGATGTCCCTGGCGTCGTCTTCGGTGCCGTTGTTACTCAGAATCAGGTGCAGCACCATAGGAAAATACTGCCGGTATATCTGATTCAGCGCCGCATCCGAGCCTTCTGCAAGGCCGGAGAGCAGGTCAGCGTCAGTGCGATATAAACGACCGGGAGGGCCGCTGCCGCCGGATTGTCTCATTCAATCTGTACAATGGTTAATACGAAAAGTGTAATAAAGTAACCCAAAAAAAAATTAAAAAAAATTCTGAAAATGATGGGTTACCTTTTTCATTACGGCGTATTAAGGGTGAAAATTGTTCAAATTTAAACATTTCACTACTCATGAAAGGCCTTGTTAAATCAGCTTTCTTTGCAATGACGGTTGTTGCCCTGGCTTCTTGTGGCGACAAGAAGACCGAGACGACTGAAACCAGCACTTCTACCGACACGACGGCTACGATGTCTACCGACACGACGATGGCTGGCGACACGACGGCTACGATGACGGTTGATTCGGCTACGACGACGACCACCGAGTCTACGACGAACTAATCGGCAGCTAACAGTCAGCAAAAAGCCACTTCCTTGTGAAGTGGCTTTTTGTATTTTTGGCCTGTCTGCTCACCAGCCGCGTCGTCCGCCGAGGATGCCGCCCAGCAAACCACCCAGGCCGCCTGAATTCATGCCGCCATAATTGCGTCGGCCACTTAGGCCACCCAGAATCGAAATCAGGGAGCCCAGACCGCCCCCGCGTCCCCCGAAGCCCCCGCCCCGCATTCCGCCTGCCATCATGCCTCCGCCGAGCAGGCCGCCCAGCAAACCACCCAGGCCACCCGACCGATGCCGCCGTCCGCCACTCAGCATCCGGGAAATCAGGATGGGAGCCAGAATGCCCAGCATTCCCTTGACCATATTTGGTGAAATGCCCGCCTTCTGAAACATCGACTCGAAACCACTCTGGTTCAGAAACGAGGCCGAGGTAGGGTCCTGGCCCTGCTGCCGGGCCTCGTCGGCCTTGTCCACAAACCGGTCGAGCAGGCTGAACTGCTGCTGATCGACGCCCAGATAATCGGCTATTTTGTGAATATGCTGTTCTTCGTCGGGCGTGTATTTGCCGTCTGCCTTGGCAAAACTGATAATGTCGGTGATAAACGAAAAGCGTAGCTGGCTGCCTTTCAGAACGTCCAGGCAACGTTCCAGGCTGATTTGCGACGGATTCCGGGCAATCTGCACTACCTCCTCCTGCATGGTGTCGGGCAGTTCGGCGGCCTCACCCAGCAGTCGCAGAAATTCCAGTTCTTCTTCCGAGGCGGTGCCGTCGGCGGTTGCCATCGTCGCCAGAGCACCCAGATAAGCGCCCCGTTCTTCGAGCGAATAGTCTTTAAGCAGCGTTGTTTGTTCCTGTTCCATAATTCGGTTCGTTTGCTGGTAGAACAGCACCCGGATGCGTTGGTTTGAAAATCCGAGCAGACGAACGTTCACTTCTTCTCCGCCAGTTGCACCGTTTTCGGGTCGACGGTGATTTCCTTCAGGCGTTTGGCGATGGCATCGGGCATGGATTCCTGATGACGACCTCCCAGATGTTTTGCCAGAAACTTTTCGGCGGCGGCCAGCATCGCCATGTTGTTGACGGGCCGGGCAAAGCCGTGACCTTCATCCGGCGCACAGAGATACTCGACCGGAAACCCGCGTTCCCGCAACGCAATCACGATCTGGTCGGATTCGGCCTTGTTCACGCGGGGGTCGTTGGCGCCCTGCACCACCATCAGCGGCGTTTTAATCTTATCCGCCGAGTTCAGGGGCGACTGCCGCATGAGCTGCGCTTTGCCTTCGGGCGTGTTGGGGTCGCCCATACGCTCATAAAACTCTTTCCGGACCGATTCCCAGTATGGCGGGATGCTGCCCAGCAGCGTGATGAGGTTCGACGGGGCCACAATGGCGACCCCGGCGGCGTAAACGTCCGGCGTGAAGGCTACGCCCGCCAGCGTGGCATATCCGCCGTAGGAACCGCCCATGATGCCGACCTTCTTCGGATCGGCGATTCCCTGCGAAACCAGGTATTTGACACCCCAGGTAATGTCGTCCTGCATTTTCTGACCCCACTCTTTATTGCCTGCATTCAGAAACTGCTTGCCGTAGCCGGTCGAGCCCCTGAAGTTCATCGACAGCACGGCGTAACCCCGGTTTGCCAGAAACTGATGAAACGAGTTGTACCCCCAGAAATCCCGTGACCAGGGTCCGCCATGTGGCACCACCACCAGCGGCAGGTTTTTGGGGTCCACACCTTTGGGCGTCGTCAGGAAGGCCGGAATTTCCAGACCGTCGGACGAAGGGTAACGAATCGCCTTCATGGGAGCCAGGTCGGCAGTGGGCAGTTTGGGACGGGGGCGATACTGGAAATCAAGCTTTTTGGTCTGGCGGTCGAAGAGAAACACTTCGCCGGGATTGGTGTCGCTGCTGGCGGAGATGATCCAGTAACGTTCGTCGGCGGTCGAGGAGCCGGGGTAGATGTCTGAGCCGGGCATTTCTTTCCGGATAACCTCGAAATCTTTTTCAAACGATTTGTCTTTCCAGTAACGACGCAGGCGCTCGTCGTTGTACGTCGTAAAAATTGGTTCTTTCGTCACTTCTGACATCGCCATGCCGCCAAAATCGACGCGCTTCATCGGGTCGCTTTCCACCAGTTCTTCCTTCATCGTTGCCGGGTCGAACAGCATAAGCTGCGTCAGGTTCAGGTTGCCTTTGTTAGTAACGAGATAGAACCGTTTGTTGTCTTTCTGAAAAGCAAGGGGATAGCTTGTTTCCGTTACGCCCGAATCGTAAATTTTGGTCAGGCCGTTATCGTCGACGCGCACCAGTTCACTGCTACCGTCAGCGGCCTTACGGGTGGCGAGGCGGAGTTTGTCAGTCCAGTCGAAGGTCCAGCCCGTAACGCGGTCCGTATTCTGGCGCAGCAGTTTCTTTTCACCCGTCATTAAATCCAGTTGATAGAGGTCGTGCCAGGCCCGGTCGCGGTCGTTAAGGCCGATGAAGATAACGTTCGGGTCTGTTTTGGGTACGTTGTAGATAAGCGCCCGGACGCCTTTCACGTCGGTCAGGTTGCGGGCCGCTGGAACGCCCAGCCGGGCATCGGGGGCCGCCGCCGGGTCGACGGCGTAGATATTGTAATTTTCATCGCCGCCTTTATCCTGCACATAGAGCAGAAATTTACCGTTGCGCGACCAGAAATAGCCTCCGATGGGCCGGGTGGTATCGGCTGTCATCGGTTTGGCCGTCGTAAACGGCTCATCGCGTTTTTTGACCCAGATGTTGCGGGTGCCTTTATAGGGTTTGATGAAGGACATGAACCGGCCATCGGGTGAGAGCTGTGCCCCGGTGATTTCGGGGTCGCCGAAAAACAGTTCGCGGTCGATGAGGGCAGGCTGCTGGCCGGAAGCCAGAAACGGCAGGAACAGCAACAACCAAAGAATCAATTTTTTGTGGTGCATACGGATCAGGGTTTGATTCGGAAGAACAAGATAGTGAAAAGTCCTGTAACCCGGAATGCTTTTCCGGGTATGCCGTCAGGCATGACAAACATGTGCTTCGCACATACCCGGAAAAGCATTCCGGGTTACAGGGCCTGATACACCGCCATCCGGAATTTGCGGACAAACTCGGTGTAGTGGGCGTAAGGCTGAACGTTGGTGAATACCAGCATAATCAGGTTCTCCTTTGGGTCGATGGTGTATTCCGAACAGTACATGCCGCCCCAGGTGTAGGCTCCCGGCGTGGCCTGATCACCGTAATGGCTCCGGTCGGTAATGAGTTGAAAGCCTAAGCCAAACTTATCCTGCCGATCCCAGACCTCCGATTCGCCAATTTCGTTGCGTAGCATCATCTCGACGGTTTTCCGGGCCAGAATCCGCCGACCGCCGAGCGATCCGCCGTTGAGCATCATCTGACAGAACCGGGCGTAGTCTTCAATCGTACTCGACAACCCGGCCCCACCCGAAAAATAGGTCTTCGCTCCGGCGACGGGATAGGTACGGTAATCGTTGTTGGTGTGCAGCGTTAGAGGTTTATCGGCGCTGCCTTTCGAATATAGTTCAACCAACCGGTCGGCTTTGTCGGCGGGCAAATAAAAGTGCGTGTCTTTCATGCCCAGTGGCTCCAGAACGCGTTCCCGCAGGGCCGCGTCCAGCGACTTTCCCGACAGAATTTCCACCAGCCGACCGATGACGTCCGTATTCAGGCCGTAGACGAAGCCCTCGCCGGGGTCTTTCGTCAGGGGCCGGGCGGCAATGCGGTTGACGACGTCTTCGAGCTTATCGGGTTTGAGCGAATTGAAAAACGGAACGCTGAATTCCGGGCGGTCCTGCAGCGGGTGTTCGTAGGGAATGCCCGCGTTATGGGCCAGAAGGTGCCGGATGGTGATGTCGCGGATGGCCGGGCGGGTCTGGTAGGTACCTTTTTCTTTGTCGACGCTCGTCAGCACCTTCGGGTCTTTAAACGCCGGAATGTATTTCGCAATCGGGTCGTCGAGCAGGAATTTCTGTTCTTCAAACAGCGTCATGAGTGCCGCCGTGGTGAGGGCTTTGGATTGGGAGGCAATTCGGAAAATATCGTCCCGTCGCAGGGGTATTTTCGTCTCCAGATTCCGGTAGCCATACGCCTTATAATGCACGACTTTGCCGTTATGCATCACGTAGGTCACGGCATTGGGAGCAATGCCTTTATCGATAAAGCCCTGCATGAGTTCATCCAGCCGTTTCAGCCGGTCGGGTGCAAACGGAGCGGGGGTTTGGGCAAAAGCCGGGAGGGTGACCAGGAGTAGGAGAAAGCAGACGAGCGGGCGCAGGCGTTTCATGATTTGGCGGCTAATTTTCCATAAAAGGCGTATTTTTCGGAAAATTACCGCCGCCCGTAACCCGGAAAGCCTTTCCGGGTACGCCGTCAGGCGTAACAATCCCGGCTGTATCAAAATAGTAAAGCATCGACATGGCAGATCGCATTTGGATAAAGAGTCTCACCCTGGAAAACGTCCGCTCGTTCGAAGGGGCGCATACCATTTACTTCACCGATAATGGCGAAGAAGATGGCAAACCGGCGCAGTGGAACGTGATTTTAGGCGACAATGGAACGGGGAAAACGACCGTGTTGAAGGGAGTTTATATTTCAGGGTTGCACAGACACTCTTATAATTTATTTTCAGGCTTGAACCGTACTAGAGTGCTCAAATTCGATATTAACTCTCTATGGAATATTGGAAATAAATCTAAATTTGAAACAAAACATCCATTTATGGTACAGCATATGAGAAGTGGTCCGCTTTTGAATATTCGTGGTCATGCAACTCTTGTAGATGATAAAATTGCAGATGAGTTTGTTTTAAAAGGTTATAGTGCCAATAGAGCAATAGGAAGTAAATTTAAGAGTGAGCCAGCACCCGATGATTTTCATAGCTCAAATCTTTTTGATGAAAATTTAGAATTAATAAATGCTGAACAATGGCTATTAGATATAGATCGGGCTTCAATAAATAATGAAATGTTCAAACGAGATAGGGATAAAACTATATATATACTGGAAAAATTATTTGAAAAAGAAAACATTAAGATAAATATAGGAAATTATTATCAATGGGTTAGAGTTCTGTTTTCTACTCCGTATGGCAATATCATATTAAGCGAGCTTAGTTTAGGTTACAGAACTTTAATTGCTTGGGTTGTAGATTTGGCAAGAGCCTTATACGACAAATTTCCCGGAAGTAATGATCCTCTATATGATCCTCTATCAGAACCCGCCGTCTGCCTTGTCGACGAGATAGATCTTCATCTCCACCCAAAATTCCAACGCCAAATCATCCAATTCTTAACAGAAACTTTCCCCAATACACAATTCATCGTAACTGCCCACAGCCCGCTGATTGTGCAGGCAGCGGAGGATTATAACGCCAATCTGATTTTGCTGAAGCGGGAAGGCGACCATACGGTGGTGGTGAACAATCCGGTGGAGGTACGGAATTGGCGTATCGATCAGATATTGAGTAGCGAACTGTTTGACGGTGTTGCTGCGAGGCCTCCGCAAGCGGAAGCCAACATTGAGCGACGTAGAGAACTTATCCGTAAACAGAAATTGAACAAAGCCGAGAAGGAAGAGCTTCAGAAACTGGAGGAAGAGATAAATAATCTTCCAGTTCTTGAGTCTAAAGAAGCCATTGAGGCTATTGAGATATTGAAGAAAGCAGCACGTAACCTAAAATGATTAAGATTGATAAGTCAAACGCAGCTATTCCGGCGATATTAGCAGAGGGTGGCAAAGGCTTTTCTGAAATAATTCATCTGAAAGCAAAGTTTGAAGCCGGAGAATTGGATTTTAAATTCAACAAAAAGATTTATGGCGATAAGTCTGTAAAAGAAACCTTGAAAGCTATACAGCACGATAAATGCTGTTTCTGTGAAGCGCGCGTCACACATGTATCGCATGGCGATATTGAGCACTTTAGGCCAAAAGCTGGTTATAAGAGTCGCTCGAAAGACAGATTAACCAAACCCGGCTATTATTGGTTGGCTTATGACTTTTCCAATCTCTTCTTCTCATGTCAGTTATGTAATCAAAAATACAAAAAATGGTATTTCCCAATAGTTGACGAAACTCGCCGTGCTGCGTCGCATCTGCACGACTGGAGGGATGAAGAGTCTTTAATATTACATCCTGAATTTGATGATCCTGAGCAGCATATCACGTTTGTCGCCGAAGTTGTTAAGCCAAAGGGAGAATCTGTAAAAGGTGACGAAACAATCAAGCGTACAGGGATCGACAGGAGAAAGTTGACGGACAGTAGGTTCGACTATTTGCTGTTACTGCGCGGATTAGCTGCTCTTGCAAAAAGTGATCTGCCTGAGTCGGAAGAAGCAAAGGTCCTTTTTAAAGATTTAGGGAAATCAACGGCTCAGTATTCCTCAATGGTCCGCTCAAACTTCCCGGATTTGGTATAAACTTCACCTCTTCCGCCCCAACCCCTCAAACGTATAAAAATACTTCAGCAGCCACGTTTGCTGGTCGGAGAGGGGGCGGAGTAGCTGCTCGTTGTAACGCCGTTCGGTGTAGAAGTTCTCGTTTAGAACCAGATAGAGGTCGTGGCCGTCCCGGAAATTGTAGCGCAGCCGGGCGTTGGCGAACATCCGCCGGGAAAGGCTGTTGTATTGCAGCGTCAGGTTGGCCGACAGGTGCAGATCCAGCGCGTAGGCCATCCGCAGCCGACCGATGTGAATGGGCTGATACAGCCGACTCTCCGGAAACCGCAGATAGCTGAGGTCATACGTTCCCTGAAATTCCCAATGCCGACCCAGATTGACCGTCGGACGGATGGCGAAATTGAAGCGGTTCCCGTTGAAAAACCGACCTTCCGTCAGACTGACCGGCACCTGAATCTCCCGGAACCGGGCGGGAACAAAACTCAGACTAACCGCCGGAAACGAGTAAGTCCCCGCCGGAATGACCAGACCAGCACCGAAATCGAGCGTCTGAGCCAGATATTCATACGTATACAGGAATGACCCGCTCCACTGCGTTCCCCTGAAGGTGGTGCCCCGCCAGCCCGTCTGAATCAACTGGCTCTCCAGCCGCCCCGACTGCGCATTCACGAACGTTTCGAAGCCCGCCAGCGTCCAGCGCATATACTGAAACCGGCCCTTCCGGTTGTTGGCGATTTTACCGTAGGCCAGATTCCCCGACAGACTGTGAAAATTTGACCGGTCCAGGAAACCAACACCCGGATTGAAATCCCGGCCCGAATACGAATAGCTGAGTTTGTGGTGGATACGGTCGATGCGCCGGGTTTCCCACGACAGCAGCAGACGGCTGGCCGTCAACCCCGCTACGGGCGGTCGGACCGGCTCATCGGTTACCGACTGCGCCGCCGCCACAAATACGTAATGGATGCCTTTCGGATTGAGCAGCGCATCGAGTCCGGCAGTGAAGTTGCGGGTTCCGGCTCCGGTGCGGGTCGTCAGCAGGGTGCCCACAAAACTTCGACTGTTCAGAACGCGCTGCCGCAGCCGGAGAACGCCAAAATTCTCGCTCGGCACATTCAGGCCGTTTTCCAGATTCACCGGAGCCGATTGCATGTTCAGCGCCCCTACGTCCAGCGAAGGAGAGAGCTTTCCCGTGAGCCGAACCCCGCCGTAAATCGGCGTAAGCTGGCCGTCGTTGATGCCGATGCGCCGACTGTAGAAAAGTTGCGAACTGCCGCCCAGATTGAACTCGAACAGACCTGCCTGTTCCTGAAAAAATAACCGGCGTTCGGGGAAAAATAGTGAGAACCGGGTCAGGTTGATGAGCTGATCGTCGACTTCGGCCTGCGCAAAATCCGGGTTGGCCGATACGTCCAGCGTCAGATACGACGAAAGGCCGATTTTGGCGTCAAAGCCCGCCTGTATATTGGTTTTCCGGTCTTTTATGAAAGCCGTTTCCGCCGCATCGGGCAGATGGCGGCGCTCCCGACCCGCCAGCAGGTAGGGCGTCAGCAGAAACAGCCGGGGCCTGGGCAGTTCACGGAGAACAACGGGCTGTTTGAGCGAAGGTTTCATAATCGGCTCGATGGCGTTGCGGGGAACCGCCGGAAACTGGTGGTACTCCTGTTTCGACTGAATGGCCCGGGTTGAACTGACGCCCATGTACACGTTGCCGTCGGCATCGGGCCGGAAGCGCAGATTATACAGCGGAATCTTCATCTCAAAAAACCAGCCCTGTTTGTTCACCACCGTTTTAGCCTCCCAAATCATATTGAAAGCGGGGTTAAAGGTCGAACTGCCCAGTTCAACCGCGTCGTTGCCCGTTGCCATGTCGTAACGGCTCCCCAGCGGATAAACGGAGAAAACAAAGGCGTTCTGCCGGTCGAAGCGGCTGTCGAGATGGAGGGTCATCCAGTCGTCGCCCCGCCAGCCGTCCCGCACCAGATTCCGGGCCACAATCCGGCTGGAGTCCGTCGTGTAACAGCGGCCGGCCACATACAGAAAGGCGTCGTCGTACGTCAGCAGCAGTTCGGTTTTTTCGGTCGGAGGGGCTCCATAAACCGGTTCCAGCACGACGAAGGGAAACGATTGAACCCGTTGCCACAGCGGTTCGTCGCTCAGTCCGTCGAGGATCGGCGCTTCGGTGGTTTTGGGAATCACCAGCGGAGGCCGACTCAGATAGGTCGTGTCCTGAGCCATGCACCGGAGATTAATGCACAGGAAAAAACAGAGAATAAGGAACGTCTTCATGCCTGAACGTTTGCCAGGCAAAAGAAGACGGCCTACGGGCGGGGGGCAAATCCGACAGGGCGAACGGCGGAGAATACGGGGTAAGCTGCGGTAAGAGTTTACCCCATCAGAGGCTGTTCATCCTTTTTTTGTAAAGACGACTCATTCGCACACGAGTTCCGTCGGACAGCAGCACGTCGGCATCCCCCGACGGCAGCGACTGAATCTGGCGGATGGCGCTCCGGTTGACCAGATGCGACCGGTGAATGCGCAGAAACTGCTCTGGGTTCAGGGCGGACTCCAGGCTTTTCAGCGACTGGTACGACACATGCCGGTGCGTTGCCGTAAAGAACGTAATGCAATTGTTGTCCGCCTCGACCCGGATGATGGATTCGATGGGAATGCGTGTACTGACCGAGCCGTTTTTTACGGAGATATAGTTTGGGTAATCTGCTATTCCTGAATCCGTCCCGGACACAGCGTCCGTTCTGTGTGACCGGGGCGGATGAGGCTCTGCCGCCCAGTTACCGACGCCGTACAAAACCGTGTAGCAGACGAAGTTGGTCAGTAGATTGTTGCTGAGGGCGTCGGTCAGCCAGGTACCGGCGAGACGACAGCCGTACACGGTCTGCATCAGCAGGTTCGACAAAAACTGGACGCTGAACTGATTGAGCAGCAGCAGCCCCGCTGCAGCGGTCAGAAAAACCGGCAGCCAGTAGGTCTGAGTGCGGGCAAAGGCCGCCATCCGGAAGATAAACGGCGTCAGGCTGGCCCAGAACAGCGCTCCGAAAAGCAGAATCAGCGTGGCGTGGGTCGTACATACCGAATTCGTAGTCAGTTGAAACAGTACTGTCATTACCGACGACAGCGCCAGCAGCAGCACGATGCCCGCGTAGCTTTTCCGGACAAGCGGCAGGCGAAACGTCCGGGTATATAGATGGATAACTTCAATCATAATCATCGGCAGGGGATGGGTGGAACGTGGAGTACCGCAGCCTTTTTATATACATGAAGATAGCGTTTTTGGGGTGGATCACGTCTGTAACCCGGAAAGATTTCGCTCCGATTTCTATGATCTATGCAAGCGTTGCGATATAGGTTTTATCATACTTT